>ENA-ORDP01000622-ORDP01000622.1-marine-sediment-metagenome-genome-assembly--contig:-NODE-622-length-22181-cov-3.777140_pt1 | contig 22181 bp, 23 predicted proteins | sample MGYA00248627_ERZ508539 | MGnify/ENA primary metagenome ERZ508539 (study PRJEB26208, sample SAMN05571518) | marine sediment metagenome | biome: deep sea; feature: Hydrothermal vent; material... | reverse complement strand
CTGTGAGTGTGAATAATTATACTAATATACTTAAATGGATATAATGACTGTTTGAGTATTATAATCTGGGTGATGAGGGTCTTTATTGTTAATAGTGATTGTGATTGCTCGTCACACTCATCATTTCTCGCGATGAAAAAATGAACGTGAAAATATCAGGTAAGAAAGCTCTTGTGGTGGATGATTACCACAGCATGAGAGTGACTTTGAAAGAGCGCCTGGTAAAACTGGGTTTTGAGGTCACAGAAGCTGAAAACGGTCTGGAAGGCCTGGAGAAGATCAGGGAAGACATTCCAGATATGGTATTCACAGACATCGTAATGCCTGTGATGGACGGGCTTGAGTTGTGCCAGGAGATAAAAAACGATCAGGCCCTTGTCAACCTGCCGGTAGTCGTTCTATCGACTCATGCCGACGCCTCGTACATTCTGAAGGCTCTTCGTAACGGCGCGGATGACTATGTGCCAAAACCTATAGATTTCAAATTGCTGGAAAAAGTCGTAATGAGGCTGATAGATGGCGGATAAAGAAGCTGGCGTTATCGACCGGATGCTTGTTCGAATCAAGCACCTCGACCGGCTTTTAAATCTGGTCGGGGAAGTCATAATTATTTCAAACAACATCTCCACCACCAACCGGAGAATTCAGGCGTTTTATGATCGGGGGCAACCGCTGGATAAAACATCGCTCGATATGATTAAAACCGCTGAAGAGTCGAGCAACCGCATATCCTCCGATTTGCACAGCCTTGTCATGGACATCCGTATGGTGGAAATCAGCGGAACATTCAACAGGTTCAGGCGGGCTGTGCGGGATATGGCAAGAGACGCAGGCAAGGATGTGGAGCTGGAAATGCTGGGGGGAGACACTTTTGTTGATAAAACTATAGCCGAAAAACTTTACGACCCGTTGAATCATCAAGTCAGAAACGCCATCGATCATGGAATCGAGGACCCGCTTGAGCGCCAGCGTCTTGGAAAGCCAGCCAAGGCGAAGCTTACGCTCAAAGCGTCTATGCGTGAGAACAATATTTATATACAGGTCAAAGATGATGGAAGGGGTATAGACGCGGATAAGCTCCTTATACACGCCGAAAACAAGGGGTTGGTAGACAAGAGCGCCGGTGAGAAGTTAAGCGATGAGGAAAAACTGAATTTTATTTTTCATCCCGGATTCTCCACCAAAGCCACCGCCAGCAAATTATCGGGACGCGGTGTCGGGATGGACGTTGTAAAAAGCAATATTGAAGAGCTTGGCGGCTCTATTTCGATCGACACCAGATTGGGCGAAGGCTCCGCTTTTACCTACACCATACCCCAGGTGACCGCAATCAATATTCTCGACTGTCTTACGGTGCGCGCCGGGTCGAACCTTCTGGCGGTCCCAATACTCAACGTAGTCTCCACGCTGAGAGTATCCAGCGACAAAGTGCATTCGACTTTCGAGGAGGGAAGAACCATATCGTACCTGGGCTCTCTTGTGACCCTTTACGATCTTAACGAGCTTTTAGGGGAGACGCCCATCAACGAAGAGGAAAGCAGGACGATAGTAATAGTAGATGACAAGAACGGCAAGATAGCTCTTAACGTGAGCGAATTGCTGGCCCCTGAGAAACTTGTCTACTCTCCTCTTTCAGACATTTTCGATGTGCAAGGAATTTCAGGGGTAACTACGATGAGCGGCAACAGGATGGGGCTTATCCTCGATATCCACGAGCTTATCGGCAGGTCGAAAGGAATTGTCAAAGACGGTCACGAACAGGCGCCTGGCGCTGGCGAAGTTGTGGAGGCGCCAGACGAGGAGGATGCGGGAGGGGAGCCCCTTTCCGCTAAAAAGGAGAGTGAAAACGATAGGCCACTGGTCGAGACGGTGGCTTTAAGCTCCGACATCGGCTCTGATATCGGACACCGGGACGAGTTTCTGATGGAGCTTGAGGAGATGGTAAACAATGTCGGCGAAGAAGTCCTTTCGCTTGAAAACAACCCGGGTGACACGGAGCTGATCAACAAAACATTCAGAAATTTCCATTCCATCAAAGGCAACCTGATGATGGTGGGGCTCAATGAGCTGGGGTCGTTCGTCCATGAGATAGAGGCCATTTTAGATCAGGCCCGCTCCGGCGATCTTGAGATAACCAGCGAAATAACAGATATCCTGTTAGACGCCACCGATGTAATTAAAGACGCGAAAAAATCGATTGTGAAAGGGAAGCCGCCTGAAATAAGCAAGTCACTGCTAAAATCGGTCGCGAAATTCCAGGAGCAGAAGGAAGTCAAGACGGTTGAGGTTATAGATGTCCATCAACGCACATTCCACCTGGGCTCGCTTGAAAGGTTCAACCTTATGGCCCACCGCCACACCGGGCATAGCGTCTACCAGTTGTTTCTTTGCTTCAAGCCTGAGTTTCAGCACACATTTCTGGTAGCCCTTCTGATACTCAAACGGATTTCCAAGATAGGTAATATCTTCGGTACAGTTCCGTCGATAGAGGAGATCGAAAATCAGAATATAGAAAGGCAACTAAAGATAATGTTTTCCTCCCAGCTCGATAAAAAAGGACTGGAAAAATTTATAGAGGATGTTCTTGTGAAATACTACGATGTGACAGAATTCGAAATCCTGAAAACCTTTTGACAGGGGCCTCTATTAATTACAATGGCTGATATAATGCTCGCCTGCTCGGAAGGTGAAAACCTGGGCGGAATAGCGGATATTCTCAAGGGGCAGGGCGAGGCTTTCGACCTGATTGATATGGAAATTACAGACCCTAGGTTCCCTGGTAAAAAACTTGATGAATGCCCTTCGGTGGTTGTTTCCAGGTTCCATGAGGGGGATCTTGCCTCCGTGAAAGCTATGCAAGCTATCACCCTTGAGCATCCATGCGTTCAGACGGTTTTTATCACAGACAAGCAATTGTCCGGCGCCATATTGACGCTTCTTTTCAACCAGGGAGCGTTTGGTGTGCTCTTAGAGCCTTTTTCTGACACCCACGCCTGGCAGTTAATCAAGCAGGCCATTAAAAAATCAAAATGGAATCTTGACGATATGGCCCGTAGCAAAGAGCTTAAAGAGCTCAACGAAAGCCTGCGCCGGCGTATTGAAAAAGTCGAGGCGGAATCGGCCCGAACCAATGATCTGGCGGATTCGCTGGAGCGCTTAACCTACTTTTTGTTAACGGAAAAATATTTCAAAATAAACAAAATCAAGGTTCTTGTAATTTCCGGCAATCAGTATCAGAGAAACCTCGTTATCAAAGAATTAAGCGGCGCGGGATTTACGGTCGAATCCACCGACAGCTCCACCGGGTCAATTCCCATCATCAAAAAGTACAAACCGAATATTGTTGTCTCCGACCTGGAAATGGAGGGGATGAACGGCGTAGAGCTCGCCCAGAAAGTAAAAGGCGAGCAAGGTTTTCCGCCCCTGCATTATGTCATTATTACAGCAAGTGAAGATAAAATGGATTACATTTTGTCTCCTGAGACAAAAGTTGACGACTGCATTATAAAACCGTCAGACGCAAAAAAACATTACGCGATGGTTGCGCGGATCGCCATGGGCCTTATATCCGGGAACGTATAAGTTGCGCTGTTGGCAAGTCCATTGTTAAGTACGCTCAAAAAGCAATGGGGGGGGCCGGAGCCGGAGCGGGGCCGGAGCCGGAGCGGGGCCGGAGCCGGAGCGGGGCCGGAGAGGGATAGAGGAGATGAAAACCCGGCTCACCAGATTATAGGCGCGCAGTAATAGTCTATCTATCGATTATAATCCTGGGGCTGTTACGAAGACTCTGGGCCTTATCCTCCTGGAACCGGTCAACCCCTTTCATGATACGCTCCGCTTCCTTTTCGGTGGTGGTGAAGACTAAATAAGCGTATGACGCGCCCGGCCTGCTGTTTACCAGTATTTGATACACTTTGGCTACAGGGTCGCCTTTCTCGCATTTGGAGCTTTCTATCTTCAAGATTTTATCGACATCCACAGACCCGAACCCCTCGGAGCCTTCGCACGATAACGTTTTAAAAGTGACTTTGAACGTTGAGTAGGTTGAAACGTCGCCCGCGTTTGCAAAGGTGGACGTTGCCAGAACAACCGCCAGCGTAAAAAGATGTTTAAGCGTCATAGCAAAGGCCCAAGTTTATTATTAGTCCCCTGAAGTTTAGCATGGTATAAAAAAGGGCGCAACTTCTCATCGAAACATCTTACTAAACCAGGAAAGAAAAAAACAAAAATGGCAGGCGAATATATTTACACCATCAGCGGACTTTCCAAGACATATGGTCAGAAAACTGTTTTTGAAAACATCAACCTTTCCTTTTATCACGGCGCCAAAATCGGAATCGTGGGAGAAAATGGCTCTGGCAAATCGACTTTGCTCAAGATTATGGCCGGCGTGGAGACCAACTTTTCAGGAACAGCCGATCCGTTAAAAGGGATAAAAATTGGCTACCTGCCCCAGGAGCCTGTGTTGAGCCGGGACAAGACCGTCAGGGAAAATGTGGAAGAGGCCTTTCTGGAAATTAAGGCTCTTACCGACGATTACCAGAAAATCAGCGACTCCATGTCCAGCCCGATGTCTGACGGCGAAATGGAAAAAGCTCTGGAAAAAATGGGGCGGCTCCAGGACGCCATAGACGCGGTGGACGGATGGGAGCTCGACAGGCAGGTGGAGGTGGCCATGGACGCTCTTGTTTTGCCGGCCGATGATCTGGATGTGAGCAAACTGTCGGGTGGCGAGATACGAAGGGTCGCCCTTTGCAAACTCCTCCTTACAAAGCCGGATATCCTTCTTCTCGATGAGCCGACAAACCATCTCGACGCCGAAACCGTAGAATGGCTGGAGGGCGCTCTGCGTGATTATCCGGGCAACGTCATAGTGGTCACACATGACCGCTATTTTCTTGACAACATAACCAAATGGATACTTGAGCTCGATAACAAGAAGGGGATTCCGTTTGAAGGAAACTATTCCGCGTGGCTAGAGCAAAAATCCGCGAGGCTGGCCAACGCCCAGAAACAGGCGGGGAGCCATAGAAGGCATATTGAAAAAGAACTGGAATGGATGCGCTCCGCTCCCGGCGCAAGGCGGGGCAAAAGCAAAGCCCGGATAAAGGAATATGAAAAACTGGTCTCGTCGCAACCAAACATCGAAAAAAACTCTCTCGATATCCAGATCGCTCCCGGCCCGCCTCTTGGCCAGGATGTGATCACAGCTGTTAATCTTGGTAAAAATTTCGAGGAGCGAAGCCTTTTTACCGATTCCAGTTTCATTGTTCCAAGGGGCGCCATAGTGGGGCTTATCGGCCCGAACGGTGTGGGCAAAACCACTTTATTCCGGATTATTGTGGAACACGAGAAGCCTTCGGAAGGAGAGATAAAAAAAGGGCAGACCGTGAATCTATCGTATGTGGATCAGAGCCGGGATCATCTAAACGACGAAAAAACGGTCTTCGAGGAGATAACGGACGGGACAGACTATATAGAAATGGCGGGGCAGACGGTCAACTCCCGCGCCTATGTCGCGAGCTTTAATTTGAAAGGGGCCGATCAGCAAAAAAAAGTGGGCGACCTGTCGGGCGGCGAGCGGAACAGGGTTCATCTGGCAAAGCTCCTCCGCCGGGGCGGAAACACGCTTCTTCTCGACGAGCCGACCAACGATCTCGACGTTGCCACACTTCGCAATCTTGAGGACGCCATACTTCAGTTTAACGGGTGCGTCATGGTGATAAGCCACGACCGGTTTTTCCTCGACCGGATTTGCACCCATCTTTTAGTGTTCGAAGGAGAGGGGAAGGTTCGCTGGTTCGAGGGCAATTATGCGGAATATGAACAAGTCCGCAAAAAAGAGCTGGGCGGCAGGCAAGAAAACAGAAGAAGCAAATACAAGAAACTGACTGTTCGATAAAAAGATGTCATTGCGAATGAGGTGGCTGGGGCACACCCGTAACGGGGCTGTGCTCTATTCAAAACACCCCTCCCTCGACGGGAGGGGATTAAGGGGAGGGTGCGTAAAGCAAAAGGCAATATCCTTAGGGGACTTTATGTTTTTTCCCGATTTGAAAAAATATATATCCTGAGCTTCGAAGGACTCAGGATGACGAATCAACACAATGTCATTGCGAAGAAGCGTTAGCGACTGCGGCAATCTTTCTTATCGACATGTGTCATTCCGATCCCACCATTGTCATGCCGGGTCTGATCCGGAATCTGGCGAGACCCCGGCTCTGAGAGACCGGGGTGACAGGACAATAAGGGAGCGGAACTATTTCGTGTTAGCTTTGACGAAAGTTGTAAATTCTATTTTTTCCCCGTCGGTTCTCATCACAATCTCACCGTCGATGTCTGTCCGGTAGATTTTCATACCCGCCTTTTTGAGCCGGTCGAGGACTATTGGGCTCGGATGCCTGTACCGGTTGTTGTACCCTGCGCTTATCACCGCGTATTTCGCGCCTACAGCCTTCAGAAATTTTTCCGAACTGGAGTTTTTCGAGCCGTGATGCCCGACTTTGAGCGCGTCAGCCGAAATATCAGCGCCGGAATCCACCAGCCACCGCTCGACTTTCGAGCTAATGTCCCCCACAGTTAATATGCGGACATCACCATAAACCAGTTTTAAAACAAGCGACCGGTTATTAGAGGTGTCTTTATAGGGAAGGGGGCCGGAAGGCGGATTCAAAACTTCAACGCTCAGGCCTCCGTCGAAATCAAAACGGTCACCTGCCTTTAGCGGGTTGTATATCCCGTTTAGCAACGCCTGGGCGCGAAGAAGGTTAAACGGCCTGTAGCCAGATACTTTTTCATGCGTCCCCAGCATGGCTGTAGGGACTCTTTGAATCAGCCCCGGTATGCCTCCGATATGATCCATGTTGCTGTGTGTCGCGAAAACAGCTTCCAACCTCGCGCGCTGGGATCGCCATAAGACAGGCGCCACGATAGAGCGTCCCAGATCGAAATTCGGAAACCTGTTTCCCGCGTCGATAACAAGAGCCCCGCCGTTGGGCCACAGGGCCACCGTGCTGTCACCCTGGCCGACATCGACGAACCTTAGCGTCAGGTCAGGATCGAAATATGAGCCGAGCGGTTTTAAGGTGAGACTGATGGCAAGAGCAACAGACGCAATTGCGATAATCTTTCTGCGCCAACGTCCCGGTTTAAGCAGGATAAAGAGCGCGATTATACTGTAATAGAAGATCGGCGAGACGGGAGGAATCGATGGTATATAGCGATACGAGAAGGGCGCGTCGGCGGTCCAACGGGTCATGTCGATTATAAACCCTGTGAGATAAGAGGTGATATTTATCAAAAACGGGCTTGAAATTAAAGACCCGGCCATGCCGAGCGGGACGGCGACGGACGCAACGGGCGTCAAGAGGGTATTTATGAAAACAGAGTAAAACGGGATGATGTTGAAGTGATAGGCGGCAATAGGCGCGGTTCCTATCGTGGCGAACAGCGACATGGCTGTATATGAGCCGATTAGAGGGAATTTAGCGTAAATCGCCCGCCACCATACCGGCGTAAGATCATCCACAGTCCGCTCTTGATAATGAACTGGTTTCCACCATCGCTCCAAAAAAACCGCGATAAAAAAAACGGCGCTAAAAGAGAGTTGAAAACCGGCCATGAAAACCGACCAGGGCATAAGCAATAAGACAACGAACATCGCGGTGGCAAAAGCGCCATAAAAATCCCGGCCCCTGCCAAGAGCGACAGCTAATAAATAACTGTTTACCATTATCATCGCTCGAAGTGACGGAATCCTCGGCCCGGTAAGCAATCCGTATCCTACGACAATCAAAACCGCGCCGATAGCGGCGAGGCGCATCGGAACACCTGCCGACGCCCAACGGTATTTGAAAGGGTAGATTAAATAAAAAATCAGGACTTTCAGAATGAAATAACTAAGCGCCGCGATAAAGCCGACATGAAGGCCGGAGACGGCCAGCAGATGAGCTGTTCCGGCGCGGGAGAAAATGTCGCGAAGCCTGGGTGTCACCTGCCCCTGGTCGCCGATCAGCATGGCGTTCATCACGGCGGTCACGTCTGTTCTTTCGGCGGTGATATTTTTCCTGAGTCTGTTTTTAAGTTTTTCGAACGGGCGCCTCCATTTCCAGTCCGATTCGAGATACCGGATATTTTTATCCTTAACGCCGCCAAGCTTCGCGCCGATTCCAAGATCACGCATATACTGCCGGTAACTCCAACCTCCGATATTACGAAAACCATGTATCTTTTTAAGGGTCACGTCACTAAGCATGAACCTGTCGCCAGCAAGCGCGCGCTTTAGTTTTCGCGATCTTGCGCTTGCCTGGAGAATTCCGGACACACGGGCGCCATCCACCGAGATAACTCTAAACAAATATCTGTCATATTTTATTCGCTCAGAATCAAGGCGCAGGAACTCCGCTTCGACTTCTACTTTTTTTCTGCCGGAGGTATAGCGCGACACGTCGTTTTTGGGCTCTGGATAATTGTCATGGATAAGGATCAAACAGGCGCCCGCTATAACAGATGTTATGAACAGCGCCCGCGCAGACGAAGGAGCGGTAATAATGGCGAAAAGCGCGGCGGAGATTACAATTAATAAAATGAAAGGATCGGACGATAAAGGCCTTCCTAAAACAATCCCCGCTGAAAGCATGAGAACGGCGTAAAAAGCAGGCTTTGTCTCTATTGTTTCGGCTATACTCTTCTCTGGCATATTTATCCGTCTTGCCAATTTTTTATTGGATTATAATAAACACTTTTTATTGGTTCCCTGAAAATAAAGGAGACGCCTTGTCCGGTTTAATTAAGGGAGGCCGCACACATACCTGCGGTCAACTGCGCGCTTTAGATATAGGTAATACGGTAATACTCACAGGCTGGGTTCATAAACGGCGCGATCATGGCGGCCTGGTCTTTGTCGATCTGCGCGACAGGAGCGGCGTGACACAGGTGGCCCTCAACCCGCAGATAGACGAGGCGGCGCATAATCTGGCCCATTCGGTTCGCACCGAATATGTGCTGAAAATTGAGGGAAAAGTCACAGCCAGGCCGGAAGGGACGGTAAACTCCAAGCTTGCGACCGGCGAAGTGGAGGTGTATGTCGATAAAGCCGAAATACTCAACCCGTCCAAAACTCCTCCTTTTATGATCGATGAGAATGAGCCTCCGGGCGAGGCGATGAAGCTCCAATACCGCTATCTGGAAATAAGACGCGGCCCACTTATGCAAAACCTGATGATGCGAAGCAAAGTGTCCGGCGTCGTCCGAAGGTATCTTGAATCGTGCGGTTTTATCGAAGTGGAGACCCCCATGCTCACCAGGTCGACACCGGAAGGAGCGCGCGATTATCTGGTGCCAAGCCGCGTAAACCAGGGCAGTTTTTACGCTCTTCCCCAGTCTCCCCAGCTATTCAAACAGTTGCTCATGGTCGCCGGGATGGATCGTTATTACCAGATAGTAAGATGTTTCAGGGACGAAGACCTTCGCGCCGACCGTCAGCCGGAGTTTACACAGATCGATATGGAGATGTCTTTTGTGGATGAAGCGGATGTCCGCTCGGTATGCGAGGGGATGATGTCCGAAATATTCAATCAAGTAAAAGGCTCCGGGATATCCACTCCGTTCCCGCTTTTGACATATGGAGAGGCCATGCGAAGGTATGGTAACGACAGGCCGGACACAAGGTTTAAAATGGAGCTTGCCGACGTGTCGGAGACGGCGAGCCAGTCGGACTTTAAAGTTTTCAAGGACGCTGTCGCCAAAGGCGGGGCGGTGCGCGCGCTGTCCGCTACCGGTTGCGCCGGTTATTCCCGCAAACAATTGCAAGACCTGACCGACGAAGCGATTGATCTTGGCGCCAAAGGATTGGCGTGGATAAAGGTGACGGACGAAGGGTATGTAAGCCCTATAACAAAATTTTTTAAACCTGAGGCTCTTGATACTTTTAAAGAAACCACCGGCGCGGGCGAGGGCGACCTTATGATCTTCGTCGCCGACGCGGAACAGGTAGGTTTCGACGTGCTCGGCGCTCTGCGTCTTAGTCTCGGCAGAAAGCTGAACCTCATAGATGACTCGCTTTTAAATTTCGTCTGGATAATAGATTTTCCTCTTTTCGAATATGACGAGGAGGCAAAAAGATATGTGGCTTTGCACCATCCCTTCACCGCGCCCAGAGATGAAGATATGAACCTTTTCGACACCAGCCCGGAAAATATGCGGGCGAGGGCGTATGACCTTGTGCTGAACGGGTCGGAGATCGGCGGCGGCTCTATCCGTATCCATGACCGGGAGATCCAGGACAAAATGTTTAATGCGTTAAACATTGGTAAAGAGGAGGCGGTTGAAAAATTCGGGTTTTTGCTAGACGCGCTCGAATATGGCGCGCCCCCTCATGGCGGGATAGCGTTCGGCCTCGACCGGATCATGGCGATCCTGACAGGCGCCGACTCGATACGCGATGTCATAGCCTTTCCTAAAACCCAGAAAGCGGTCTGCATGCTCACATCAGCCCCGTCCGATGTGGATAAAAAACAGCTAAAGGAACTGGGGCTTAAACGTGATTTGAGTTAATTCTGTTATCATAAGGCGATAAAATAGAAAACGGGTAGGTGAAATGAATGTTGAGACAAACCATAAAAGCTGTTGTTAACAAGGGTGAATCTCATTACGTCGCCGGGCGCCTTGAGATTTCGGTTGTGACCCAGGGCGTGACATTGGATGAGACTCTCGCCAATTTGCAGGAGGCCATAGCCCTGTATCTGGAGGGAGAGGATCTTGAAGAACTTGGTCTTGTGGAGCGTCCGGGTATCAAGTTGTATAATATACAGGATAGATTTGAGCGGAGCCTATGAGACAAGCGATAGTTTATCCCGGAGAAGACGGCTACTGGGTCGCCGAGTGCCCCAGTCTGCCCGGCTGTATAAGCCAGGGCAAGACAAAGCAGGAAGCTGTCACCAACATAAAAGAGGCGATCAAGGGGTATATAGAAGCCCTTGAAGAAGACGGATTGCCTGTCCCCGAAGAGCGTTTTGAAACTATCGTGGTGGCTGTGTGAGCAAACTGCCGGTAGTATCTGGCAGAGAATGTGTTAAAGCCCTGGCAAAAGTCGATTTTACATTCAAGCGGCAAGTGGGAAGCCATATAATTTTACGCCGCCGTAACCCTTTCACCCGGTGGTTGTACCGGATCACAAACAAATCGATAGAGGCACACTTCGCGCCATCATTCGTCAAGCAAGCCTTAGCATTGGCGAATTTTCTAAATTACTAACCTTATGAAAGTAAGCGTATGACAAGCGTTAATGAGATATCCACACAGGTTCGAACCCGTTTCGCGCCAAGCCCCACAGGATACCTGCATATCGGCGGCGCCCGCACCGCAATATTCAACTGGCTTTTCGCCAGACGGCATAATGGCGTTTTTGTCCTTAGAATCGAGGATACCGACAGGTCGCGATCTACGGATGAGTCGATAGATCAGATCATCGAGGCGATGAGCTGGCTTGGGCTGGATCATGACGAAGGGCCGTACCGCCAGACAGAACGGCAAGATATATATCTAAAATATGTGTATCAACTGCTGGATGACGGCGCCGCCTACAGATGCGTCTGCTCTAAAGAAATTCTCGACGCGAAACGGCAGGAAGCGCAAAAAGCTGGGAAAAAGCCCAAGTACGACGGGACATGCCGGGGCAAGGAAATTACGGCGGATTGCAAAGAGCCGTTTGTTGTCCGGTTTAAGACGCCGCAGGAGGGAGTGACCGAGGTGGAAGACCTTCTGCGGGGTACTGTGAAATTTAATAATAACGAGCTGGACGACATGATAATCCTCCGCGCCGACGGGACGCCCACTTACAATTTTTGCGTGGTTATCGACGACGCGGATATGAAGATATCTCATGTAATACGAGGCGACGATCATTTGAATAATACTCCAAGACAGGCTGTCATCTATAAAGCGCTGGGGTTCGAGATGCCCAAATTCATTCATGTCTCGATGATTCTGGGAAAAGACGGAAAGCGCCTCTCCAAACGGCATGGCGCCTTATCGGTTCTTGAATATAGGGATAACGGCATTTTGCCCGACGCGCTGGTGAACTATCTTGTTCGGCTCGGCTGGAGCCACGGCGACCGGGAGGTTTTCACGCTCGACGAGCTAAAGACGCTCTTCGATCTTGACGCAATAACAAAGTCCGCCGCAAGGTTCGACGATGAAAAACTTTTGTGGATTAATTCTGAGCATATAAAAACCGGAGACGACAACAAGCTCGGCTCGCTTGTGGCCGACGCTCTCAAAGCCCGGAATATAAACGCTACGCCTGCTGACATTTTGCCCCTTTTGCCGATGTTAAAGGAGAGATCGAAAACCATCATCGATCTGGCCGACGGGATGAAATATTTTTTTGCGGATAAAATTGATTACGACGAAAAAGCGGCGAAGAAATTTCTGACGGAATCGGTGGCGCCTGCCTTTAAGGAATTAGCGGATCGACTCAATGCGCTCGATTTTTCCGATAAAGAGAAAATAGAGTCATGTTTCCGGGAGCTTGTAGATGAAAAAGGAATGAAACTAAAAGACCTCGCCCAGCCGATGCGTGTGGCGCTCACGGGGGGGACAGTCAGCCCCGGTCTTTTCGACGTGATGACAGCGCTTGGCAAAGAAAAATGTATAAATCGCGTTCACGACGCTATCCGTTTTATCGAAGGCGAATAGTAAATGGCGCCAGACAGGTTTATCGTTCTGTTGTTTGTTTTTGTTTTCTTTTTCGTGGATAGGGGCGCGGTGGCGGATGACGCAGGCGCGCTCGATTTGTCGTTTTCCATCGCAAAGTCTCCCGGCGGATTACCTATTGGATGGGAGCCTGTGACTTTCAGAACAATAAAGCTCCACACCTCTTACCGTGTTGTGAAAGTGGACGGGCTTACGGCCTTAAAAGCGGAGTCGGACAATTCAGCGTCCGGGCTGGTGTACGGCATTGACAGGCCCGTTAGCCAACTGCCGATATTAAAATGGAAATGGAAAGTCTCAAAAACTTTAAAAAAAGGAGACGCAAGATATAAAACCAGCGATGATTTTTCAGCAAGAATATATCTGATATTCGAAAATAGGGGAAAAGGGGATAGCCTTGCGCGCCGGATAAAGTTAGAACTGGAAAATTTTATTATGGGAAGGTATTCTTCTGGAACAGCCTTAAACTATATCTGGGCGAACAAAACGCCGAAAAATAGCGCTATTAAAAATGTGTATAGCGCAAGGGAGATAATGATAGCTGTAGAGAGCGGCGATGGTCTCGCTGGCCGATGGGTGGCGGAGAGCGTGGATATTGAATCTGATTACCGTAAACATTTCAAGACCGATCCGCCGCAGTTGCTGGGATTGGCTATAATGACAGATTCGGACAACACAGGCGGCAAAGCCGAAGCGTGGTACGCCGATATCAGCCTGTCCAAAAGAAACCATGATTATAAAAAAGATTGATGGATATATAAAATGACCGAGAGTAAAACGGGCCGCCCCATAAGCGAAGGAGCCGAAGAGGAGTTAGGCAAGGTCTATAAAGTCCTCAATCTTGGCGAGGTGGAGCTGGTCGATTATCTGGGCGACGACCGGTCTGTGGCGAGAGCGGCGCGCACTTCGTACCAGAGGAGCGAAGGAAAAAGCGATGAGCATGACAGGCGGCTGATAGCCCGCCTCTGGAAAGACCGGCACACGTCCCCTTTTGAAATGGTGTCGCTTACCTTTCGCATACGGCTCCCCATTTTTGTGATGCGCCAGCATGTAAGGCACCGCACCGCGTCGCTGAACGAATGGTCGTTTCGCTATACCGAATGCCCCGACCTTTTCTACAAGCCTGAGGTTGACGATGTACGCGGACAACACACGACCAACAAACAGATGAGCGGGGAGGGTCTTTCGCCGGAGGCTTCCAAGGAGGCTAAAGAAATGATAGAAAAACATAATAGCGCGTCTTATGAAGCATACCAGAAGTTGCTAAAACTTGGCGTGGCGCGTGAGCAGGCGAGGGTGGTTCTGCCGGTGTCCGCCTACACACAGATAATCTGGCGGATGGATATGCGAAACCTCCTCGGATATTTCTCTTTGAGACTGGCGCCCGACGCGCAAAAAGAAATCCGCGAATACGCAAAAGTGATGGCTGAAATTGTAAAAAAAGGATGGCCGCTGATCTGGGAGGCGTATGAGAGCCCACCGCCAACTGGCTCCTAGTCTGTCATCCCGGACTCCGATCCGGGGTCTGGTAGGCGAAATGTTATCTTGCGGTTTTGCCGCTCACAACGCAAGGCCGGAATAACAGTGGAGATTGCCACGCTCGATGTCCCGGTATGACCGCGCCATTCGGTGTGGCCGCGCCACCTTGCTCGCAATGACATTTTGTTAATGTGCCATCGCGAGGCTTGTCCTGAGCAAAACGAAGAGCCTTGTTTTTTTGAACCCGGCTATTTTACGGATGCGGCCTGATTGCTATTGAAGGGTCTTTTTCTTCTCTTCGTATTCTTCTTTATCTATTTCACCACGGGCGTACCGTTTTTTCAGAATATCGATGGCCGTTTCCTGAGGCGCCGCGCTGTCAGTTTTTCCGGACTTTTGAACCGCCCATAAAACCAGCGCGATTACGCCAGCCGACAAGAGTATCCAGAAAAACATTCCGAAGAACATGCCATACCCGGACATCATTCCCATGCCCTGCATCATTCCAGAATCCATCATGACGTTGGTCTCCTTATTTTATCCTTTTTAGACAGCGCAACAACTGAGCTTGTCCACGCTCTTGCCGAATGTGATCGCCGTGAGTTTTATCCCCTCGGACAAAGTGAGATAGGGATGAAACGCAGAGACGATCTCTTTGACAGTTATTCCATGTTTGATGGCAAGGCTAACTTCCATCAACAGCTCCGATCCTTCCGGCGCCACTATTCTCGCGCCGACAAGCAGATCTGTTTTTTTGTCCCGGATGAGTTTAATAAACCCCCTCGTATCACACCCAGCGAGGCTTCGGGGAACGTGAGACAGAGGCAGTGTGGAAGCCTCCGCGTCGATTCCTTTTTCTTTCGCCTCTCTCTCGTCAAGCCCTACGCCTGCGACCTGCGGATCGGTGAAAATCACCCAGGGTAGCGCCGTATAATCTTTAGCCTTTGACGAGCCGGTAACGGCGTTTTCGGCTGTTAAGGCGCCCTCGTAGGCGGCGGTGTATACAAACATCGGCTCGCCGATAACGTCGCCCGCGCCATATATGGTTTTAACGCTTGTCCGGAGGTTATCGTCCACCTTAATAAATCCATTTTCGTCCAGCGCCACACCGGCTTCTTCCAGGCCCATGTTATCAGTGTTCGGCTTACGACCAGTGGTTACTAGTAGCTCTGAGGCTTTAAACGTTCTTTTGGCGCCATCGACAATGGCCTCGACCGTGGTTTCCCCATTGGTTCGGGAAATATCTGTAAGCGCCACACCTGTCACGATCTCGATACCTTCATCGGTGAGATGTTTTGTAAGCTCGCCTGTCAAACCCTCCGCTTCCGTCGGCAGGATGCGGGACGAGCGCTGGAGCATTGTCACCCGGCATCCGAACCGGGAGAGCATCTGCGCCATCTCAAGCGCGATATACCTTCCGCCCAGGACGATGATCGACTCTGGAAGCTTGTCGAGATCAAGCGCGGTCTGGCTGGTCAGGTAGTTGATATCGGCAAGGCCGGGTATAGGTGGAATATACGGGGACGCGCCGGTGGTGACCAGGACATGGTCGGCGCTAATATTTTCTCCATTCACTTCCACGATCTTTGGAGAGACAAACCGCGCCATGCCTTCTATCATTCTAAAGCCGGGCAAATCCGCGACCACATTTATATATTTCGCGTGGCGGAGCTCCACTACAAGCTGGCGCTGTTGAGCCGCAACCTGCCTGTAATCCGCCACGCGGCCATTCGTCTCAATCCCGTTGAACCCGTGATTGTTCGCTTTATGGATAGTATCGCAGGCGCGTATCATAAACTTGGACGGCACACACCCCACGTTCACGCATGTGCCGCCGATGGGTAGTCCGCCGTTTATCATCGTAACTTTCGCGCCAAGCTCCGACGCCTTGATGGCGGCGGAAAACGCGGCGGAGCCACCGCCGATGATAACCAGATGATTGGAGGTTTTTTTCGGAGTAACTTCACAGCCGCAGGCGTCGCTCATTTCTTACGCTCCCAAAATATTTTTGTACTGCATCTCGTTTTTCCTTCCGCCCAGCTCGAAGGCCTCATCCAGAGTGAGAGTAAACGTACCCTCATGTTCAGACGCCCATTGGCTGGCCGCCTCTTTGGAGCTGAAAAAATATACGAGATGGCAGAAATTATTGATGATATCCTCGTTAAACTTGCCCGCATCCGGTGTTACGAAAGAAACATGAATATCAGGTGGGGCAACGCTCCTGATTCCATCCGGCCATACTGTCAGGCTGATGGTCTCTTTTGTTACCGGACAGGTAGTCTCCACATGGGCGGTTTTGCCTATAATTGCAGGTATGAACAGAGTGTCCCACGCGCACCAGGTAGAAAGCTCGACACCATCCACCTCGAACCGGTGACCCGCTTTGCTAATAGAAAGTCCCCAGTAACCTGTGATGAGACCTTCATTGTTGTAGTAAACACCCGGCCATCCATCCAGAATATTCTTCACGATCGCCAGCGGTATGTTCAGCGTTTGGGCTATCTGCTCCGCCGCCACAGGAGAGCCATGTGCTAACAGACGGTATAATTTTAGCGACACGCGCCGCTCATTATCGCTCAGCGCAGGGAGCAGACCGGCGATCATATCGGCCAATTGATTAAGAAGGACTATCTGCGTCTGTTGCATTAGATTTTCGTTGCGGACAAGCTCCCGCCTGGTTATCACATCCAGATTTAAAATTGTTTTGCGTCTGCCCGGAACTGTCTTGATAAGATGGGGAAGGCATATGCCTGTAAGACTGTCCCATTTGCCTGCTACAACACGCGGTCAGAAGAATCGCCGGAGCCAGTAATAATAACCATTTCATAATGTTTTCCTTCTCATATATCACATACACATGCCGCGCGTCGCTCCGGGGAAAAGCGTCCTCCCTTCATTGCGATTCCAGCAAAAAACAACATAAAGCAAGCGCGACGATTACTGCTACGTATATCCATTTCATGGAGCTCTCCTTGTCACACGCCGCATGCGTCGGTGGCGCATTGTCTCTGGTACACGATATTCATAATCGTAGAGCTAATCAGGCCCACCAGGCCGACAATGACCCCGATTGTCGTAAACCATACGGATATAGCGATCACAGCCGAGCTTACTCCAAAAACAATTAGCGGTTCTTTTCGGCCATGCCGTTTTTTAGACACCACAAGCCCGTACCCCGTGAGAATAAGAAATAGGCCAAGAGCCGGTAAAACAATGAGACCGTTGATTAAGAACCCAAGCCCTATTGAAGCCAGAAACGCGAGCAGAGCCGGAGTCCCAATACAGCATAGCGCCGCGAAAACAGAGCCAAACACGCCAACTTTGTCCATATGCTCTTTCATCTTAAGATTACTCCTACCATGAATGTTTAAATAGTATGCGGCGAGTACGCTATAATGAGCATGCCCAAAATGGTGACGGCGCCTCCTATCAAATCCCAACGATCCGGCTTGATTCCTTCTATTGCCCATAGCAACATTAAAGCTGTCGCAACGTAGACGCCTCCATAAGCGGCGTATGTTCTGCCGGCGGCTGTTGGATGCAGGGTTAACAGCCAGGCGAACAAGACAAGGCTTAGTCCGGCGGGAACCAGTAACCATATCGATTTGCCCTGCCTCAGCCACAGGTAAGACAGATAGCATCCGCCGATCTCCGCCACGGCTGTTATGACAAAAAGTCCGAAAGTATTCAGCGCAGTCAACGTCGTTTCCCTTTACAGTAACCAGACGATGTATCTTTCTGCATGACCTTTATGGCTGTGTAAGCCTTGTAATCGCCTATCGCGATTATTCCTTGACACTTGCCGGGTAACCGGAGTTGGTGATGGCTTTGGCTATATCCGTAGGTTTTACTTTTGCCGGGTCGTAGATCACGACCGCCAGACCCGGTTTGACTGTTACCTTGGCGCTTACCACTCCGTCAAGCTTGCCGATGGCTCTTCTCACCGGAATGAGGCATGACGCGCAGGTCATGTTCTTGATTCCAAGCTTCACTTCTTGTTTTTGCGTCCCGTTTTCAGGAGTCCCGGCGAAAACATAGGGAGCCGCATAGGGGAACACGAGCAATCCTGCGATCACCGCAGTGAATATCCAGAGGACGATCCTGTTAAATCGTTTGGCTGTAGGGTTGGCGCAATAGCTACCCGGCGCGCATTCTTCTTTCGGTTTTTTATATGCCTTGTAGAACGACAGCCCAAGAAGGATGATAGACACCGTTATAAATATCGGCTGGTACGGCGTTAAAGCCGTGAGCGTTCCAATCCAGGCGCCGCTGATACCCAGAAACATAAGGATAAGCGGGCCGACACAGCAAGCCGAAGCGGCAATGGCGGCCACCACCGCGCCCGCAAGACCCCATCTGCCAGACGCTGATTTTTGTGTCTCATCGTTATTCATTATTTGTTCTCCTATATTTAATTCTTCGGAAAATCTTTTAGGCAACATTGGCCGGAAGGGTTGCGGGTGTCGCAGGCGCAACGTTTCAGCTTGACTTGCTCCATAACGAAATTTTTCGACTCGCTTTGTCCAGTCATCTTCCGCTCCTCCAGGACATTCGATTGCTTTACATCGAAGCAGTAGCAAAGCGTCCGGTCAGGGTTGGTTGATTTTTGCCCTACATCCTGCCTTAAGTCATTCCGCCGATAGACTGTTTTGTCATCTCCGAAATAAACCAGGTCGCAATCAGGCTCAACGCAAAAGTGAAATGACACTTCAGGGATGTTCATTAATTGTGGGTGTTTTAATTGATGAAGCAAGGTCAGCCGCTCCACAGGCAGGGAAACGGCGCCACAGGAGACGCAGTTTGCCTTGCTACTGGTTTTTACCGGTTCAGGCGCGGTGGATTCAGAGATTGAGCAACAGTCTGACATTAATTTCCTCCTTATTTGTCGAGCGCTTCGAGGATCGGGCATTCGCTGGCCGGGCCTTTTACGCCGCATGAATCCGACAGGCGTTTCAAAGTGTTTCCCATCCTTTTAAGCGCTCTGATTTTATCTTTTATATGCGATATTTTTTCTTCCGCCCGTTTTTTGACGTCGGCGCATTTGGCGCCCGGCTCTACTCTGAGGGATAATAACTCCGCAATTTCTTTTAAGGAGAAGCCAAGCTCTTTGGCGCGCTTTATAAAGACGACTCTTTTTACGGCATTTTCCGGATATTGCCTGTATCCCGACTGTTTTCTTGGCGGACTATCTATCAGGCCCCGTCTTTCGTAAAAACGAAGCGTTTCGACCCCTACACCGGCCTGCTTTGCGACCTGCCCGATACTTAATGGCTCCATAGGCGCCTCCTTTATTAAGATCAATATAAACCCTGTACCATACTACAGTGTCAATAGTTAATTTTAAATGGCGCTCAGGGCAAGGGGTGCGGGAGGAAAGGATTTTCTAGAACCCACGCCCTGTAGCGCCAGCCTGAGCGTCACTGGCGGAAATGCGTTGGATCGGTAGCCACACACTGAATGTGGTTGTCTTGCCAGGATCGGAGCGGACTTCTATTTTTCCGCCATGAATTTTGACTATCTTATGCACAGTCGGGAGTCCAAGCCCGGTTCCATACGATTTTGTTGTATAAAAAGGCTCAAATATTTTATTCATATCTTGTTTTTCTATTCCTTTTCCGGTATCTGAAACTTTTACGCAAACGCAATCTGTGAAGCGGTTATCATCAGCGAAAAGACCGGCGCGCGCATCGATTGTGTAAGCGGCTATTTCATCTGTATAAGCCTTGACGCAAATAGAGCCTTCACCATCTATAGCGTCTATTGCGTTTACGCAAAGGTTCCATATAACCTGCCTTATCAACTCCTGGTCTACGCAAGCCGAAAGATCGGTCGAAAAATCGGATTCGAAATTGATTTTATCAGCGTATTCCGGGGTGGACTTAAGCAGGGTCAAAGTCTCGGAAAGGAGCAGGCTGATATTGGTTTGTGTGGTATTTAAGGCAGGAGGCGAGGCGTAACCCAAAAATTTGTTTATAATGTTGTTAAGACGCTTCGTCTCGCGCATTATGATATCCATCAGCTTGGCGCTCTCACTGTCGAGGATAGGGGCAAGATCGGAGCTTAACATCTGTATGGAGCCGCTTAACGAGGCCAGCGGGTTTCTTATCTCATGGGCGATAGCCGCAGATACGCGCCCGATGGCCGCCATGCGCTCTGAATCAGCCACCTGTCTTTCAAGCTTTTTAAGGTTGGTCACATCCTGAAAGACGGCTATAACACCATGCGTGGAGCCGGAAGCCACAAATTTGCTTACGTTCATCGATATCTGGATTTTGTCTCTACCGGGGCTTGTATATGCCCAGTCGAACTGGCCGAACGGAGTCGTTATTTTTTCTATCGATTTAAAAAAAACGGCGAGCCTGGGCAAACCAAGAATTCTGACAGCAGGTTTTCTGACAATATCTTCATGCCGGAGGCGCAAAATCCTTTCGCTCGCCAGGTTATGGGACAGAATTATTCCATCCAGATCGATAGCCAGAAAACCCAATCCCATGTTTGCGAGCACATTTTCATGGAAAGCCTGAAGCATGGTGAAGTCCTGGCTTTTCTGTATCAGGCGCTTATCTGATTTGCTTAAAAGTTGTGTGAAGTGGCCGCTTAAAAATGCGATAAAGTAGAAAATGGTTATATGGATTACACCCGTCAGGAACACATAATAAAGGTTTCCGGGGTCACTCAACGGAGGGAAGGCGTAGTAAGGCTCGAATACCCCCAGGTACTCAAGAACCAGCAAACCGGAGTAGAGAAGGCTTGACGCCGTAGCGAGGAGGTAAGGGGCGTATACGGAGCGAAAATAGGCGGCGGCTATTATTATAAGAATATACAAGAACGAAAAAGGGCTGTTCAGGCCGCCGGTGTAGTAGATAATCCATGTGACGAGAAACAGGTCCACGGTGAGTTGCAAGTAGGCGAAACGTAATGGGTTGGGTATGAATTTAAACAGGAGCGCATAGAAGATCGTAAGCAGGTACGCGGCGCCGATCGGCTCCATCGCCGGTATTACTCCACCGGAATAATTGTATTTAACTCCGTAAAATACGACTGTCCCCATGAAAAAAGAGATAATAGCCAGACGCGCGGCCAGGAGAATTTTAATCTGGATAAATATTTTTGACCTGTCCTGGCGGTCGTTTGATTCTGCGGTAGGCATATGGTTTTATAACCTGTGGTTTCATAACCCGGAGCAATCTACTTGACTGATTACCAGTCCGGGAGATAAATATCCTGTAACGAAAACCAGGAGCGGACGTTTTCTCCGCTTACCCGACAACATCTCCAAGTTTGAAGATGGGCATATACATCGCCACAACGACGAAACCGACTACAATGCCGAGAAACACCATCAATGCCGGCTCCAGAAGGGATGTAAGCCCCTCCACGGCCGTGTCCACCTCTTCGTCATAGAAATCGGCGATTTTATTCATCATGGCGTCCAACGCGCCAGTCTGCTCGCCGACTTCGATCATCTGGACAACCATCGACGGGAAGACACCCTGGTCTTTGAGCGGATCGGACAGACCTTTGCCCTGTTTGATGTCGTCGATAACCTCCAGCACCGCCAGTTCAATAACTTTCTGGCCGGCTGTTTTTGCTGTGATTTCCAGGCCTTCTATTATTGGAACGCCGGAGGAAATAAGCGTGCCCATCGTGCGTGTGAATTTAGCGACCGCGATTTTCTGGATCAGCGGCCCCAGGACAGGGAGACGAATATAAATTTTATCCGTGATAAGGCGCCCCTTATCCGTTTGTCTGAATTGGACATAGGCCACAAACAAAACAACGGGCAAGACAAAGACAAGGTACCATCTCTCGATAACGAAATTCGAAGCTCCAAGAACTACCTGGGTAGGCCAGGGAAGCGCCTGGCCGAAATCGGAGAACATCGTCCCGAACATCGGTATGACGAAAACAAGAAGGAAAATAACCACCGCCACCGCCACATGCAGCAAGTGCCAGTAGACTGACAACTATCCAACCAAGATGTCTACTCA
>ENA-ORDP01000621-ORDP01000621.1-marine-sediment-metagenome-genome-assembly--contig:-NODE-621-length-22205-cov-3.648126_pt1 | contig 22205 bp, 23 predicted proteins | sample MGYA00248627_ERZ508539 | MGnify/ENA primary metagenome ERZ508539 (study PRJEB26208, sample SAMN05571518) | marine sediment metagenome | biome: deep sea; feature: Hydrothermal vent; material... | reverse complement strand
GTCAGAGGATACTTAAGCTTCTGTAGGGCATTTCTTACAGGTATTGTATGCAGCGTTGGAAATAATCGCCTAGAAAATAACAATAAAAACAACAAGTTATGTTGGTTTGCGGGGCTGAATAATGGCGTCCTCGACAGGACTCGAACCTGTAATCTATCCCTTAGGAGGGGATTGCATTATCCAGTTATGCTACGAGGACATCGCAGTTTGTGAAACAGGGATATTTTACCACCGAACGGGGTTGGCTTCATGCTTGTTGTGGAATTACAGGCTTGCTGAACGGCGTTGGTTTCGGTCGAGCATGGCAACGATACGTTCTACGTGTGTTTGTTTGTAAGGTTCGATTTCAATAAATTTACCACCGACCAGTGAGTAACCTTGTTCTGGATAGTGACGTACACTGCGAACTTCGATGTCGCAGCTGATCGAATTGTGGCCCGGTAGACTTATGGTGGCATCAAATATTGCCTGTTGTTCCTGAAGGGTATCCTTCTCCAACAAGTCTAGCCGTGAACAAAATCCACCGGCCGATATATCTACGATGGAGCCGGTTATCCGCTGTTTCAGCGGTACGGGGATAGAGACCCCAAGCTGCTGATCGTTATTTGCCGTTGCGCGATAATGTTGGCGTCGTTGTCGATATAACATTTTTTCAGGAAGACCCAATCGATACATGGCGATACTGTTACTGTTTTCAATCGCCAACACCTGAGTTTCGAGCTTTACCTGCACACCTTTTATTCTACTATCAAAATGAAGGGTGGTGTCTTTGCGGATATTTTTGTGGGCCGTATCAGAGTTTATTTCGTCAAGGAAAAACCGCTCTTCGCTCGCAAGTACATCAATGATAATAGTGTTGTAGAGGGTTTTATCGTCGTCGATGGTGATGCTGACCTGAGCGCGTACCGACTTGAGCCTTTTTAGCAGGCTGATCATGTAGGGTTTATAAGTGATGACCTGTTCTGGTTGCGGGCGTGTCGGCATGGTTTTATCAGGCTTTCGCTATAATTTTCTGGTTTTGTTTATTTTCGGGGCTACCGGTTTGCGAATAGCTATCCTGCCCGGTTACTGCCCCGCGTAAAACGGCCAGGGCATCCTGCGTATGACGTTGTAGATGGGCAACTAGGATGCCGTTAATCTGATTTTGGCTATTACATTTTTGTCCGAGACGGGTAATCTGTTGCCATAAGGAGGTGACTTGCTGCTGTATTTCAACCGACTGTGTTTTTAGCCAGTGTTGCATGCCCCGTTTGTCAGGTGTAATTTGCAATTGAACGCAAAGAGACTGGCGTAATTTTTCAGCTTGCTCAACGTGTGCGGTGAGCTGGTTTTTCTCAGCAGCAATTTCTTCCGTTGCAGCGAGGTTTTGTTCTGTTAAGGCGCTTTCTTCTTGCACCAAAAGCGTGCTCAACTTACCGAGATACCCATTTAGTTCGGACAGGTTCTCGATAAATGAATTAATCAGTGCTTGCTGTTCCATTGTAGGTCACTAATGTCGTTCATAAAGGGAAGTAGGGGTAGGCACCGGGCTTAAAAGTCAGATTCAAAATCCATCATTTTATCGGCAATCCGATCTGGATCGACTCGATATTCACCACTTGTGATAGCGTCCCGCACACGGTTTACGTGGGCTTGATCAACATCGGGCTGCGAGGCAAGTTTATGTTCCAGCGATTGCAGTCGCGATGCCATGTCGGTCAGGCTGACGGTATCGCCCTGGGTTTTTGTCGTGTCACCCTGGTTCCCCGAGGTGTTTGTTTTGCCATCGCGGCGGACATCACTGACCTGACGATCAGCAGATTGCTGGCTCCGACCTGAATTAATACCACTAATGTCATGCGGCATGACTTAAAACTCCTAACGCATTTTACCGTTTGTGTTAGCGGCACCATATAGGAAAGCTTTAGGCCGCTATGTTTATGTCTTTGAATCTACTTACATTTTAACCCTTACCGTCGAACGGGCGACAACCTCAGCCGAGACCCGACGGCCACTTCGATTATTTTTTACCTGAATAATCTGGCCTTGATGGCCATTCATCAAGGCCTCGCCTGTGGTTCGGATTTTCAAACCACCAATCTCTGCGATGATGGTAATGATATCACCTCGATTTACCAGCCGTTTGGGTTTCACCATGCGGGGCGTAATAACCGCCGTATGACGAATAGAGCGTTTTGCCACCATGCCGATCAGATTATCCGCACTGGTAAAAACCCCCGCAGGATATCGGCTGATGTCCTGACGCTCAAACTGGAAGTCTGCTTGCCCTATCACGCTGTTTTTTGCGATAGGCCGGTTGGCAACGAGTACTTGAGTATATGCTTTGACCTTAACCTGTATGTGGATTTTCCAATGGGGTTGTGTGCACCGAATCCCCAAACTCGCCGAACCAAGTGGTTCTCGATTGCTGGGCAAAAATACGCGCAAGGCTTGTTGGCATTTCGCCAGTAGCAAGCGTTTGTCCAGTTTGTGAAATTTAAGTTTTAATGTGTAGTGTTTGTCAAAATGCTGGTGCAAAAATTTTGTGGCAGCTACTTCTAGATCGCGATGTGACTGCCATTGTTTTTGGGCATAAGCCGGGACCGTAAAAAACAGGCAGGCGATCGTCATAAAAATGACACTGGGCCATTTACTTTGCGTATTTAATTGTTTTTTAACGTTGTCAGTCATTCGATATTTACCGTAACGTACTGAAAATGCAGTATGTTAGTTTTTTTGGGGTGAATATTTTTAGTCACCTGCATATTGGTTAAGCAATTGCTATGCCATTACTGTGCGAGTGGATCGAGACTAAGTATTTGGGATATCTGGCCGATAAGATCGTCAGATGTAACCAACCTTAAAGTTAGTGGAGATGGCTATGGCAGGCGTGATGGATGGTGTCGACAAACGTACCAAACTGGTCGGAGAAAATCGCCTGGAGTTATTGCTCTTTAGTCTGGGTGGGCGACAAAAATTTGGCATTAATGTTTTCAAAGTGCAGGAAGTGATTCAGTGTCCCGCTGTCACGACTGTGCCGCATGCCCACCGTATTGTTCGCGGGATCGCCAATATGCGCGGTAGAACCATTTCAATTATGGATCTGGCGATGGCGATCGGTCGAAAACCTACCGAGGCAACGGCAGACCGGTACGTCATTATTACTGAATACAATCGTTCGACCCAGGGTTTTCTGGTAGCCAGTGTGGATCGTATCGTAAACCTGAACTGGAAGGAGATTATGGCCCCGCCCAAAGGGATAGGTCAAAATAATTACATGACGGCCGTGACCAGGATAGAAGAGCAGTTAGTTGAGATTATCGATGTCGAAAAAGTATTGGCAGAGATCGTCGGTATAGAAATCAATGTTGCAGAGGACTCATTGGTTGATGCAGATGAAGCCAGAACTATAAAGCTGTTGGTGGCTGACGATTCGTTGGTTGCTCGCAAGCAAGTGAAGGCAACGCTGGATAAGGTTGGGTTAGAGTGTGATTTGGCCAAGAATGGCACAGAGGCCTTAAAAATGCTACGCGCAGCGGTTGCAGACGGCAACTCGATTTCTGACACCTATGATGTCATGATTTCAGATATCGAAATGCCAGAGATGGATGGTTATACACTAACAACGGAAGTACGTGCAGATGAGCGGTTAAAGACATTGCCGATTATGTTACACACTTCATTAAGTGGCACATTTAATAGCAGTATGGTGAAGAAAGTAGGTGCCGATAAATTTGTGGCCAAATTTGATGCCAAAGAATTAGCACGAGAAGTGAAGTTGTTACTGTCAGAAAAAGGAATTTTGAAGGGAGATATGCCAGAGCAAGATGCTAAATAACGGAATACCAATGGCCAATGGATGTGCGCATGCAGAAACTGATAGTAGTCTAGTGACGGACTCATTATTATCGAAACAACAATATGATAGCTTTCGGATTTTTCTGGAGGAGTCGTGTGGTATTGTTCTAGGCGATAACAAACATTACCTGGTGACCTCACGCTTGAATCGATTGACCCAGGAATTTTCTTTTGACTCGCTGAGTGCCATGATCGATGCATTAAAACATCGCAATGATAAGCGATTGAAAGAACGTGTTGTTGATGCCATGACCACCAATGAAACAAGCTGGTTTCGTGATACTTATCCATATGAACTATTGCGTGAGAATTTGGTGCCTGAACTACTTAAGAAAAAACCATCGCGTCTACGAATTTGGTCGGCGGCCTCTTCAACCGGCCAGGAACCATACTCTATTAGTATGATTCTTAGCGAAACTAAAATGAAGTCTCCTGGTTTTCTCAGTGCACCAGTGGAAATTGTTGGAACAGACATATCCAATACCGTTTTGGAGATTGCACGACGTGGTGAATATGATGGGCTTAGTCTGGCTCGCGGCATCAGTGACGAACGCAGAAAAATATTTTTCAAGGCGCTGGATAAAGATCGCTGGCAGTTGCAGGATAAGATTAAGTCTATTGTAAAATTCAGCGAGCTTAATTTATTACAAAACTATGCGTTGCTTGGTAAATTTGATCTGATATTTTGCCGCAATGTACTTATCTATTTCTCTGCGGAATTAAAAAGTGATATCCTGACACGTATGGCAAAAGCGCTGAATCCGGGCGGCTACATCATTCTTGGTGGCTCAGAGTCACCTACAGGTTATTGTCGTGATTTTGAAATGGTTCGCTTTTCCAGGGGCGTAGTCTACCGTCTCAAAAACAAATAGGTTGCCGCTTGGCGAAACATTGCCTCTTTTGCCTCCTGTTCTCCGCCTTTAAAAAACATCTAACTTGCTGTTTCAAATAAGAAAGAAACGGTGGCACGGTTGTTGCTCTGACTACATTAGTTATTTCAGATGGAGCATAAAATGCCGTTTAGTTTTGATTCATATCTTGGTGTACACGAGCCTGCGCTGTATATAAGGGCAAAGCGCGCTGATGTTTTGGCATCGAACCTCGCTAATGTTGATACCCCAAATTTCAAGGCAAGAGATATTGATTTTAACGCTGCACTTAATGCTGTGACCTCTGGTCAGACGGCCAGTATGCCACGCGCCACGCACACGAATCATATTCAGCCGGAGAGTTTTATTTCAGGCTACGAACTCCAGTACCGCACTCCATACCAGACGTCACTGGATGGTAATACCGTTGAACATCAGGTCGAGGTGGCCGCTTTTTCTGATAATGCAATGCGCTACCTGGCCAGTCTGAGAATTATTTCAGGAAAATTTAACACGTTAAGAACCGCAATTAAGGGACAATAAGATGTCACTGTTTAATATATTCGATATATCCGGCTCAGCACTGCAAGCGCAAAGTGTGAGATTGAATACCACCTCAAGTAACCTGGCTAATGCTAATAGTATTAGCAGTAGCACAGGCGAAACCTATCGTGCACGCCATCCTGTGTTTGCACCGATCATGAAAGATTTTGGTGCGCAGGATTCAAGTGTTGGTGTAAAAGTGATGGGTATCGTTGAAAGCCAGAGACCATTGCGCCGTGAGTACAACCCCGAGCATCCGCTTGCCGATGAAGAAGGCTTCATCTATTTACCAAATGTGAATGTGGTTGAAGAAATGGCAAACATGATTTCAGCATCGCGTGCTTATCAAACAAATGTAGAAGTAATGAATAGTGCCAAACAGATGCTTATGCGGACGTTGGCAATCGGCCAATAGGGAGTTATACGATGGACGGTATAGATAAATCACTGCCAACATTCGAAAGTCTTGGGCTTAGTAAGGAAAAGCCGGTTGAAAAGCCACGCCTGACACAGGAAGACTTTATGACGTTGATGATGGCGCAAATGACACATCAGGATCCCACGAAACCTATGGATAATGGTGATTTTATCGGGCAAATGGCACAGTTCAGCTCAGTGAAAGGTCTTAAAGAAATTAAGGACTCGTTTAATACGTTGGCCAATGCATTGCAGTCATCACAGGCATTGCAGGCATCATCGATGGTTGGTCGCAAGGTAATGGTTCCCGGGAGTTCAACCGAACTTGCCCCTGAGGGAAATATCCGCGGTAGCCTTGAATTGTCTGCTCCAGCCGAGTCGGTGACGGTGAAAATATTTAACAAGTCAGGGGAACAAGTGCACGTAATTGACTTAGGTCAGTTGGGCAAGGGTAGCAAACAATTCAAATGGGATGGTGTTATTCAAAAGGCCGATCCAGGTGTGCCTGGTAGCGAGGATGTTATTGCTCCTCCAGGTGTATACAGCATTAAAGCCGAGGCGATGATTGATGGTAAACAACAATCAGTTGATACGTTCGTTGTTGATAAAGTCGATAGCGTTTCACTTGCAAAAGACAGTAAAGGTGTCACGTTAAACCTGACAAATACTGGTGCAACGTTACTTACTCAAGTTCAAGAAATTATTTAATTAGGTAGAGAAGGAGAAATATCATGCCATTTCGATCCGCATTAAGTGGAATCAATACATCCGGTGAAGAGTTACGTGTTATAGGTAATAACATAGCCAATGCCAGTACAACTGGATTTAAAAAGTCACGTGCAGAATTTTCTGACGTTTATGCCGCAACGGATGGTGCTGCCAGTACCTCTATTGGTGCTGGTGTTCGCCTTGCTGGTGTTACGCAACAATTTGGGCAGGGTAATATAGGTTTTACGAATAGCAAGCTCGACCTAGCTATTAACGGTCGCGGTTTTTTCGTATTGGATAAAAATGGTACGCGAGAGTACACACGTGCGGGTAACTTCCAGGTGGATCGTGAGGGTTTTATCACGAATCAGAGCGGTTCAAAACTGGTTGTAAACGGTGCCGAAGAAAACGGTACTATCACTGGTGCCGTAGGGCCTTTGCAACTAGATCGGTCTAACATTACCCCTCGGTCAACATCACGCGTTGATGTGGGTTTAAATCTCGACAGTACTGAGGCCATACCGCCAACGGCTCCATTCTCTCCTGATATTCCATCGTCATTCAATTCCTCAACGTCGTTAACTGTTTATGATTCATTAGGTGGTTCACACCTGGCGACAATGTATTACGTAAAAGGTGCGCAACCCGGTACCTGGGATATGTATACATTAGTTGATGGTAAAGACATTAAAGGTGCAGCGGCCCCACCGTTCGCAGCCGATACCATTGGTTTTGACGGTGCGGGTCAATTAGCGACTATCAATGGGACACCAATACCGCCAGGAATGATTGAATATCCTGAATTTGAGACTGGAACGGGCTCAGAACCGTTAAAGTTGAGCATGAATCTGTTATCGAATTCGCCAATCACTCAATTTGGTACTCGTTTTAATGTAAACGAGTTGTCCCAGAATGGATTTACCTCTGGCCGTTTGAGTGGAATAGATATCGATGATACAGGTATTGTGCGTGCACGATATACTAATGGTCAAACAAAAACACTCGGTCAAGTTGCTTTAGCTGATTTTTCTAACCCACAAGGTCTACGTCCACTAGGGGACTCGGCCTGGGCAGAGAGTTTTGATTCGGGTGTACCGCTGATTGGAACACCAGGCTCCGGTAGTTTGGGTGTATTGCAAGCGGGCGCACTTGAAGGGTCAAACGTTGATCTAACATCGGAGTTAGTGAACATGATTACGGCGCAACGTAACTTCCAGGCCAACGCTCAGGTAATAACAACGGCAGATACAATAACGCAAACCATTATCAACATCAGATAAGTAAACAGGTAATAACATGGACAAAGTATTGTATACCGCGATGTCAGGTGCCAAGCAGACTGTTTTGGCGCAGGTCGCAAATAGCAATAATCTGGCAAATATAAGTACTCCAGGATTTCGTGCGGACTATGCGCAGTTCAGGAGTATGCCGGTCTATGGGCCTGGATTACCTACTCGTGTATTTGCGATGACCGAAAACTCTGGAACTGATCTTTCAGTAGGCTCTGTGAATGCAACTGGCAATACTATGGATGTTGCTATCAACGGGGACGGCTGGATTGCAGTGCAAACACCTGACGGCAAGGAAGCGTATACAAGAGCAGGCAATCTGCGTCTGACGACTGAGGGCATGTTATTAACGGGCGGTGGTCATCCGGTTTTAGGTGAAGGAGGACCAATTACTCTGCCAGCAGTTAATCGTCTTGAGATTGGTGAAGATGGAACTTTATCGGTGATGACATTGGGTGAAGAAGCAAATGAACTCTCAGTTGTTGATCGTATCAAGTTAGTAAATCCACCTAAAGATCAGCTACACAAAGGCGAAGACGGACTCATGCATATCAAGGGCGGTGAAGAGGTGGATGTTGATGCTAACGTCAAGATCGTTTCCGGAATGCTGGAGTCAAGCAATGTCAATATTGCAAATGCGTTGATCAATATGATCGATTTACAGCGACAATTTGAGATGCAAATCAAAGTAATGCGTGAAGCAGAACAAAACGCGGATGCAACACGCGAATTATTGCGGTTGGCATAAATATGAAAATTAATATTCTCACAGTCATGCTTAATATGGGCAATGCTACTGTAGTAAAAGAAATTAAAAGCCAAATGAAAATCTGGAGTAATTCATGAATCCACTATGGGTAAGTAAGACAGGACTGGAAGCGCAGCAAACTCGTTTAGCCACGATCAGTAACAATCTTGCTAATGTGAGTACAACGGGTTTCAAACGTGACAGGGCAGTGTTCGAAGACCTCATATATCAAAATGTTCGGCAAGCGGGGGCACAAACATCGCAGGAAACTCAACTGCCTTCAGGGTTAATGTTAGGTACAGGTGTACGAACGGTAGCAACCCAAAAAATACACACGCAGGGTAATATTTTACAAACGAAAAATAAACTGGATTTAGCTATTCAAGGACGTGGTTTTTTCCAGGTAGAAAAAGCAAATGGTCAGATTGGCTATACACGTACAGGTAGTTTCCAGATTAGTTCGGACGGACAAATTGTAACGGCCTCGGGTTATCCACTTCAGCCTGCAATTACAATCCCCCCTAACGCGGCAAGTGTCACAATCGGCAGTAACGGTGCAGTATCTATTACTACTCCTGGTGTTGCGCAACCGCAACAGGTTGGCCAAATACAACTTGCGGATTTTATTAATCCAAGTGGGCTTCAACCCATAGGTGAAAATCTTTTAGTCGAAACGACAGCTAGCGGAACAGGTATTATTTCTAACCCTGGAAATAATAATACTGGCACAGTGATTCAAGGCGCACTGGAAGGTTCGAATGTTAATGTCGTTGAGGAGTTGGTAAATATGATTGAAACCCAACGTGCCTATGAGATGAACTCAAAGGCGATCTCAACCATGGATCAGATGCTGCAGTTTGTAAACAACCAGCTTTAATTGGATGAAAAATAATAATACACTTATGTTGCTAACAAAATTATCTACGGTATTTATCCTGGTATTTACCATTATGGCGCTCAGTGCCTGCGTCGTTAAACATGGCAAGGTTGTTAATGAATTTGCGCCTCCGGCGATAGCCAAAAAAGATATTGTACCGAAATATAACGGTGCCATTTATCAAAGCGGCATGTCAGTTAATATGTTTTACGATACAACCGCACGGGAAATTGGCGATATTATTATGATCAATCTGGTGGAAGCAGCAACGGCGCTTTCTAGTTCAGATACCACTGCAGCGAAAGAGCAGACCGTTGAGATGGAAAATCCAACTATTGCGGGCGGCGAAGTTACCCATGATGGAAAAAATGTACTTGAAAATAATATTGAGGCTGGGCGTGATTTTCGTGGTAGTGGCGAGTCAAATCAGGCGCACAATTTCCAGGCTGTAATATCAGTTAGTGTGGTCGACGTTTTACCAAACCATTACCTGGTGGTACGCGGCGAGAAATTGATAAAACTTAACCAGTCTGAAGACTATATTCGTTTTTCCGGTATCGTGCGGCCACAGGATATTAGTACTAATAATACTGTCGAGTCACAAAAAATTGCAAATGTACAAATCAACTATTCAGGAACCGGCCCTATCTCCAGTGCAAATGAGATGGGCTCACTTGCAAAATTCTTTAATAGTCAGGCTTATCCGTACTAAAGAAGGTGCAGACGATGTTAAAAAGAAGTGAATTCAAATTTGTGTTTATTACCGGGTTGATTTTTTTAATAGCGATGTATACTGGCGTGGTACAGGCAGAAAGAATAAAAGATATTGCAAAAATACAGGGTGTTCGAAGTAATCCGCTAGTAGGTTATGGGCTGGTTGTTGGGCTGGATGGAACGGGCGATGGTAATGCTCCACACACAGTACAAAGCTTACGTAGTATGCTGTCACGACTGGGCGTCAACATTCCTGCGAATATTTCGCTTCAATCAAAGAATGTAGCAGCAGTAACCATACATACAAAACTACCAGCATTCTCAAAACCAGGACAAACGATTGATATAACGGTTTCATCAATTGGCAATGCTCGCAGCTTGCGCGGTGGTAGTCTTCTCATGTCACCACTTAAAGGTGTGGATGGCAAAGTATATGCTATCGCTCAAGGTAATATCATTGTTAGTGGATTTGGAGCGGAGGGTAGTGATGGTTCCCGCATAACCGTCAATGTACCAAGTGTCGGTCGTATTCCCAACGGTGCCACCGTTGAGATGGCGGTCGCAACCCCGTTTGGTGAAATGCGCGAAGTTGTACTTAACTTACGCAGCCCGGATTTTACAACATCGACCCGCGTTACCCGGGTTATCAATCAAACTTTGGGTCCTGGAACGGCCTATTCAATGGATGCGGGGTCAATTAATGTACAAGCACCAAAGGATCTGGCTCAACGCGTCGCCTTTATTTCTTTGTTGGAAAATTTAACCGTCAAACCGGCCGAAGCATCAGCACGGGTTATTATCAATTCCAGAACCGGTACAGTGGTCATTGGACGGCACGTTCGCGTTCTACCCGCTGCAGTGTCCCATGGTAGTTTGACGGTGACGATCACTGAACATGTAAATGTAAGTCAGGCCGGTGCATTTGCACCTCAAGGACGTACGGTTACCACACCATCATCCGATATCAGCATCTCGCAAAATAATTATCGCATGTTCAAAGTCAAAGATGGCGTCACCCTGGATGATATCGTGCGTGGTGTAAATGAAGTTGGGATGGCGCCGGGTGATCTGGTCGCGATTCTGGAAGCCTTGAAAGAAGCTGGCGCGTTACGCGCTGAACTCATTGTCATCTAAGCTTCAGCCTGCTGTAAATTTATGGATCCATGCTGGTGAAGGTGTCTTATTCCGGGCTTGCCGTTCTGCCGTGATTAGCTGCAAATTATTGCCGCCGGATACAGATAAAAATCAATAAAAACAACAGGTTAAAATATATGTTATTGGCAAGCATATTGCACTTGTATCGTTATATATTTGCTTGAAAGACTTAAATCATGATAACCAACACAAAACCGGCAAGCTACAGCGACTTTGAGAGCATGACGAGCTTGCGCCAACAGGCCAAAGACGATCCTCAAGCGACACTCCGACAGGTGGCGAATCATTTTGAGAGTTTGTACATGAAGATGATGTTGAAGAGTATGCGTCAAGCCAGTCTTGGTGATCCTATTTTTGATTCAAATAATAGTGCAATGTATCGGGATATGTATGATAGTCAAATTGCATTACAACTGAGCCAGCAAAATGGGATTGGTATTGCCGATATGTTGGTGAAGCAACTACAGGGCAATGTCGGGGGCCTGGTAACGGATAAACAGAATGAAAAAACATTACCAGAAGCGATTAAACTTGATACGTCATTGCCAGAAAATTTTTTGCAGAAGATGACGAAGTCTGATCCTGTTCATTTCTCATCGCATGTTGATTTTGTCAAGACACTCATGCCTTATGCAGAAGAAGCGACTGAAGAGCTGGAAATTACCCCCCAGATCCTGATTGCGCAAGCGGCGTTGGAGACAGGTTGGGGGCAGCACGTACAAAAATTGCCAAATGGAAAAAGTAGTTACAACGTCTTTAATATAAAAGCCGATTCGCGTTGGGGTGGCGACACGCTAAAGGTAAACACATTGGAATACCGTGATGGTGTTGCGCGGCAAGAGCGAGCATCATTTCGTGTGTATGGCTCCTACCAGGAAAGTTTTCGTGACTATGTGGATTTTATTAAAACCAATCCCCGTTATGAAATAGCATTAGAGGCGGTGGCCGGTCCCGAAGGGTATGCAAAAGAACTTCAGCATGCTGGGTATGCGACGGATCCACATTATGCGGACAAGGTGATCGATATATATCAGCGCGAAGTCGTTGCTGCACCTTTCTCAGAATTTTTAGCAGAGATCTAGATTTATGGCAGGAGACTTATTAGGAACGAGCGCCTCCGGTATTGTCGCTGCCCAGCGAGCACTGAGCACGACCAGCCATAATATTGCGAATTCAACCACTGAGGGGTTCTCACGCCAACGAGCCGAGTTAGTTGCGAGAAAACCGACACTTTCCAGTAGTGGGGCGATTGGAACAGGAGTGCAGGTTGATAATGTAAGTCGATATTATGATGACTTCGTCGTATCGGAATTGCGTGACACGACTTCACAAAGTAAATTTCTTGATAAGTCTTATGAATTCACATCCCAGGTTGACAATCTGTTAGCGGATCCTCGGGCAGGTTTGGCGCCATCACTGTCGGATTTTTTTGAATCAGTCAATGGGCTGGCAAATGAACCTGCATCAACTTCATCGCGGCAGGTTATGTTGAGCTCGGCCAGAAACTTATCGGATAGATTTGATTTTATGAATAGCCGACTTGATAGTCTTCGTTCGGCTTCAAACAAGGACATGGCCGTCATGGTGGGCCAGGTTAACGAGTTGGCGAAAGGTATTGCCGAATTAAACGGTGCAATTGTGCGTTCGCGAGCGGTATCCAATAGCCCGGCAAATGATTTGCTGGATCAACGTGATCTCCTGATCCAGAAATTATCTGAACTCATCAATGTAAGAACGACGACACAAGAAGATGATCGTATGAATGTCTTTGTGGGTAATGGGCAAACTATCGTGGTGGGGGATACGGCATCTAAACTTGATGTTCAATTAAATGAATATGATGCAAGTCAAACAGAAGTGGTATTTGTTGGCACAAGTGGGAACATTGTTATTACACAGTATTTAACCGGAGGTGCATTGGGAGGCATTAACAAATTTCGTAACGAGGTTCTTAATCCTACCCAGAATGAACTTGGCCGTATTGCAATCGGTGTAGCCAGGACATTTAATGATCAGCACAAGCTTGGCATGGACATGAATAATCATCTGGGCGAAAATTTTTTCTCAGATATTGATATAGGTTCTCCCCTTGTATTGCCTAGTGTGCATAACAAAGGCGATATGGAACTCAATGTAGACGTTGTTGATGTAGATAAGCTAACAACCAGTAATTACCAGTTAAATTACATTCAAGGACAATATGAGTTATTGCGCCTTGATGATGCAAAAGTGATAAGGCGATTCTCCAGTCTTCCTCAGGAGTTCGAAACAGAAGGAATACGTTTATCGGTTAAGGGTGGTAGCAACATCCAGGAGTTGGATAAATTTAATATTCAGCCCACACGCCGTTCAGCGGAAATGTTTGGCATAGAAATTGGCTCTGTTACAGAGATTGCGGCATCATCACCTATCAGAGTTGAGACTGATATCGATAATCTTGGAGATGCGCAAATTGAAATCACCCAAATTACATCAACTGACAATCCTTCGTTTAAAACGGCTGCGGGCCAACTGAGTCCACCGTACATTGTTCGTTTTGTTGACGGTAATAATTTTGAAATTCTGGACAACACGGGCAAACCTGTCAAAGTTAAGTTGGCCGCAACGGCAGACGATCCTTCCATAAGCCTGACCGATTTTAAAGGTGCGGCACCTACTGCTCCGGCTACTGAGATAGATGATGGTAGCGCTTTACCGGCTTTTCCGCCTCAACATGAGCGGGATGAAAAAGGTGAACAGGCTGGCAGTCTGGGTGGTGTAGAAGGCCCTATACATTATGATCTAAAAGAAGGTGCGAAAATTTTACCAACGGCAGGTGGTATTGATCGTGGTATTCACATCAAAGTTACAGGCACCCCCAAGGCAGGGGATATTTTCAGGATTGAGTTTAATACGGACGGAACCAGTGATAACAAAAATGCGTTGGCACTTGCTCAGCTACAAAGTAAACCAACCTTAATGGGCGGAACGTCGGATTATGCGCAGACTTATGGCCAACTTGTTTCTCGTGTTGGAAGTCGTACGCATGAACTGGATTTAAATAAACAGGCACAAAACTTACTTTTGAATCAAGCTATCGAATCCCGTGAGGCTATATCCGGCGTGAATCTTGATGAAGAAGCCGCTGACTTGATTCGCTACCAAAATTTTTACCAGGCGAATGCACAGGTAATTGCCATGGCTAAGCAAACTTTCCAGACATTGCTGGATGCATTTAGGTGAGTACATGAGAGTATCATCTAACCAATTTCAGAAAGTAGCGATTGATTCAATGTTGGATCAACAGGCCAAACTGAGCAAGGTACAAGAGCAAGTTGCAACGGGCAAAAGAATTACCAGACCTTCTGAGGATCCAGTCGCGTCGGCAAAAGTTGTTAAACTGAACGATATCCTCAAAACAGCAGAACAGTATCAGGCCAATATCAATTCCGCACATTCAAGATTGACACTAGAAGAAAGTGCACTGGCTGACACAGTTTCTGGTTACCACCGGATTCGGGAGCTTACCATTCAGGCAAATAATGCCAGCCAGACCAACGAGACACGCGGTTTTATCGCTGAAGAAATGTTTCAGTTACTCGAAGAACTGGTCTCTCTGGCGAATGCGACTGATAGTAATGGAGAATTTTTATTTTCTGGAAACAAAGGGAAGTTTAAACCGTTTGCAAAAAATTCTGTGGGTGGTTATGACTATTATGGAGATGATGGTCAACGACGAATACAAATTGGACCACGGCGGCAAATTGCCATTAATGATTCTGGTAGCGATATTTTTCGCGAGATTCGTGACGGTAATGAGCACTTTGCTATTATGGAAAGTACGCAAAATAGAGGTAGTGGGGTTGTGGATCCAGGTGCAGTCAAGGGTCATTATAACCAGGAAACTTACGCGATTATTTTTGACCGGAAACCCTCCATTGACCCCAATGAACCAATAACGTATTCAGTCGTCGATGACAAGGGAAATGAAATTTCACCTGCTGGACAGATTTATAACGATGGCAATGCTATAGAGTTTGCTGGAATTAGTACCTTTATTAAAGGGCGACCTGAGGCTGGGGATTACTTTGTTATCAGACCCAGTTTTCATCAGGACATATTTAAAACGGTTCACGATTTTGCTAATGCGTTAAAAGTAGGGAGGAGTGATGCAGCTGATTTTGCTGAACTAAATAATCATGCAAATAGAATACTGGTGTTCATGGATAGCGCATTAGGTAAGGTATTAGAGACTCGGGCCAGCGTGGGTGCTCGATTGAATGCGCTCGATAGCCAGGAAAATATTAACGAGTCTGTCAAAATTCAAATACATAAAATTTTATCTGAAGTAGAAGATCTGGATTATGCTAAAGCAGTTAGTGAGCTTAATTTAAAGCTTACTGGTTTGCAGGCATCACAAAAAGCATTTACCCGGGTTCAGGATATTTCTTTGTTTGACTACCTTTAAAGTGCAACGACACTAAACCGCGACCCTGCGGGCACTCATTCTTTAGTTGGCTATTTTCATATCTTGCCGATTGCGTTCTGTTTTTGTGGAATCCTTTTGTATGCAATGTCACCCTGATGGTATGTCGTCTATTTATCCTTGTGGATATAAGGGCTAAATTTGCAGTCGGCTGTAGCCAGTTTTAATCTGCGCTAGTTGATAGAGCGATTTGTAGGGGGTACTATTTTTGTGTTTTTTTGGGAGAATCGGCTAAATATTTAAAATAGTTATAAAAAACAATGAGTTAGTTTGTGTCGATGCGGCAAAAATTTTCCTCCCGGTCTATAAAGGTGCCTCAATCCCGGACGCTAGGATTATCGGGAGCGGTGATTACGCCATTGGTGCGTATGTCCGCTAAAGTTGAATCCTGAATCCTGACTCCTGTGCAACAGGCATCAGGTCATTAGTTCCAAGAGGAGCATGCGTCATGCCTCAAGTCATTAATACAAACATTATGTCGCTTAACTCGCAGCGTAATCTGAATACTTCTCAGGAAGCATTACAGGTTAGCTTGCAACGTCTATCTTCAGGACTGCGAATCAACAGTGCTAAAGACGACGCGGCGGGTCTTGCGATTTCCGAGCGTTTTACGTCTCAAATTCGTGGTTTAAACCAAGCAGTCCGAAACGCCAATGACGGTATTTCTCTTGCTCAAACAGCAGAAGGTGCACTGGCGGAGTCCGGTAACATTCTGCAACGTGTTCGTGAACTGGCCGTTCAGTCAGCCAATGCCACGAACTCGGCTTCTGACCGCCAGGCCCTCCAGGCTGAAGTAGGTCAGTTAGTGCAAGAATTGGATCGTATTGCCAAGAACACTGAGTTCAACGGTCAAAAACTGCTTGATGGTACCTTTGGTACGGCAGTGTTCCAGGTTGGAGCGAATGCGAACCAAACCATTCAAACGACGACCAACAACTTCCGTACTAACCAATTCGGTGACCACCGTATTGAAGGTTTGGAAACATCAGCTGCTACAGAAAATCGTTATGCATTGGGTGACACTATTGGTGTTTCGGGTAGTCTGGGTACACGTGAAATTGCGATTGAGGTAGAGGCCAGTGCCAAGGTTGTTGCTGAGAAAGTCGATGCCAAGAGTAATGAGACGGGTGTTAAAGCCTTTGCTCAAACTGAAATTGCTACCAGTTTCTCTGCAGCAGGCGCCTATACCATTGAAGTCCAGTCGGACAATAGCGAATTCCAATCTATCTCCTTTACCCTGGCGGGTACCGAAGGTAGTGATGGTTTGTCAGCGGCCGTGACGGCAGTCAACGATGTTGCATCAAAAACAGGGGTTACTGCACGTGTCAGTGATGATGGCAAGGCGGTTGTTTTAGCCAACTCCAGTGGTAACAACATCACTATTCGTGATACGGCTATCCCAAGTTCGGGTGATATCATGATTGGCGGCACTACAGAGAATCCAGGCACAGTTTTGGCTGCGAATGGTTCATCTGAACAGGCTGTTATCGTCGGTAAGGTCACCTTTGATTCTGATAAATCATTCGGTATCTCAGGCATCGCGGGTGTAACAACGGAAATGGCACAGGAAGCATCCGCCATCAACGCTGTGCAGGACATGGATATCAGCACGGTTGACGGTGCTAATGTGGCCCTGGCAATTGTTGACGCGGCTCTGAACACGGTGAATGCACAACGCGCAGAATTTGGTGCGGTGCAAAGTCGCTTCGGTTCAACCATTGCTAACTTATCGACTAACGTTGAAAACCTGACCGCTGCTCGTTCACGTATTCGTGATGCGGACTTCGCGATGGAAACAGCGGAATTGACACGTGCTCAAATCCTGCAACAAGCTGGTGTCGCCATGCTTGCTCAGGCGAATGTGGCTCCGCAGAATGTTCTGTCACTGCTGCAATAACGTAGAAAAGGGGCGTAGTGAAATTTATTTCACGCCCCTATTACCAAGAGAGGTGATGTTATGGCGAATGAAACCATAGCGTCGGTAGTCTCACTGGTAGATACGAGAAGCAGCGGTAGTGAGGTTGTCATTACCCGCATCAGGGAAGTGGATGTAGCGGAACTGGAACCGCAGGTAACGACGAAGCAGAGGTTGTCCGATGTTAGGGACGCTACGGCCGAGCAAATGCAGGTCTCACGCGAGGTACTCGATAAGGTTGTCAGTGAGCTAAGAGCCTACGTGCAGAACTCGCAGCGCAACCTGGACTTTCATGTAGATGACAGGACAGGCAGAGTTGTGGTTCAAGTAGTCGACGCAACGAGTGATAAGGTAATACGGCAAATTCCTTCCGAGGAGATGATAGCAATATCGCATCGAATCCACGATTTTATGGAACAAAATCAGGTAGATATGAAAGGAATGCTTTTGGAGATTAAAGCCTAGGATTGGCATTGGAATTGCACTTACCGGTATGTCGGCCCCGAATTGGCGGGGTCGGCAATCATTTATTCTGTGCAGAGAGGTTTTATGCAAGGCATCAACACAACCGGATTAGGGGGCTCCAGTTTAGATGTGGAGGGGCTCGTTGACCAGTTGATTTCCGCCGAGGGGGCGCCAGCCCAAAATCGTCTGGATAGACAGGAAGTTGAAGTTCAGACCACTATTTCAGCGTTAGGTACCTTTCAGGGTGCGCTTTCCGAGTTTCAGGGTTCGCTCGAGTCATTAAGAAACGCAGAAGATTTCTATAAAGTGTCTGCTACGTCTTCGGATGAAGAAAAGGTAGAGATTATTGCAACAAATGAAGCTCAATCAGGCACTTATTCAGTTGATGTTTTACAACTGGCCACGTCGAACCGTCTTACTTCCGAATCTTTTGAATCTGAGCTTAATCCGATTGGCTCAGGAAATCTCAGTTTTCAGTTTGGCAAGGTTAATCCAGAAAATGGTCAGTTTTTAGTGAATGAAAAAGCTACCGTTAAGAATATCAAAATTACAGATGAAAATAATTCATTACTCGGTATTGCTGAGGCAATTAATGTTGCAGATTTTGGCGTACAAGCGTCGATTATTAATGACGGTGTCGGTTACCGGTTAGCAATCTCGACTGAAGCGACTGGCGAGATAAACGGACTTCGGATTGTCGTTAACGACAATGACAACAATGATACAAATGATCGTGGTTTGTCCAGGTTGTCTTATGATCCAACTGATCCTGCAGCAATGAATCTCATCGAAACGGGCGTGGCACAGGATGCAATGGTGATGCTCGATGGCATTGAAATAGCCAGTCCATCGAATGATATTAGTGATGCCATCACAGGTGTTACGCTCACGCTGAATAGTTTGACCGGTGACGATTCTGTTCAGGTAACTACAAAATTTGATATAGAGGCAGTGAGAGAATCGATCGCTGCTTTTATTAGTACCTATAATGAAATGATTGCAACGATTCAAGCCATCTCAGGCATTGATCCAGAGACAGGCAAAGGCGGCCCATTGTCGGGGGACTCAGCCGTCCGTGGTATAGCCGAACAGATTCGGCGCCAGGTCGGGGCATCTTATAATGGCGTGAACGATGATTTTGGATCGCTAGCGAGCATTGGAATAGAGACTCAGCGCGATGGGACGCTCACAATAGATGACAGTAAGGTTCAGTCTGCGATTGAAGATAACTTTGAGGAAGTAACAAAATTATTTGCCAGGGCAGGTTCAGCCAGCGATTCACTGATTCGTTTCAGCTCTGCGGATGAAGGCGCTGTGATGGGGGCACATGAAGTGACTATCAGGCGACTGGCGAGTAAAGGTCAGTATGTGAGTGAGGATAATGGTCAGCTTAATAACTTCACTATCAGTGCCGGAGAAAACAAACTTATTTTACGCGTTGATGGTGCGACGAGTGATAAAGTCGCGATTACACTGGGTAAGTATGCAACAGGTGAGGATCTGGCGGATGAGCTAGAACGGAAAATCAATAAAGACGAAATATTTAAACGTGAAGGTGTCTCAACATCAGTGCAATTTGTACTGGGCCAATTTGTTATCGAATCAAACAGGTTAGGTAGTCAATCACGGGTAGAGGTTCTCTCATCCGATGATAATATCCGCAGTCTGGGTATCGACCCCGCTGAAGGTATTAACGGACAAGATGTGGAAGGTCGTATTGGTAGCCTGCCTGGCGAAGGAAATGGCACGATGCTAAAGGGAACGGGGGCAGCTAATGGCATCAATATTGAGATCCTGGGCGGCAAACTTGGCGAGCGTGGAACGGTTTCATTTTCAATGGGTGTCGCAGAGCAGCTCAGTAATAGCTTTAGTTCGTTTACGGGTAGTGGCGGGTTATTAAAAAGTAGAACGAATGGTTTGGATAACCGTGTTGATGATATCAATCAGCAACGAGACCGACTGGCACGCCGTTTGGCGGTGTCGGAGGAAAGATTGTTAAAACAATTTTCTAATCTGGATGCTTCGCTTGGTCGCATGCGCAGTACCAGTAATTTTTTATCAAACCAGTTAGCTGGTTTACCGGGAGCACCTAAGCAGGGCGATCGGTAAATTATTGAATAAGTAACAGTAGTAGGAGTTGTAATATGAATATGGCAAAATCACGAAGTGGGATTGGCGAATACAGTCAGGTTGGCGTGTCGTCTGGTGTTGAACAGGCAAATGCACATCGATTGATTCAAATGTTAATGGACGGGGCTATTGAAAAAGTTGCGATGGCGAAGGGATTTATGGATCGGAAAGAAGTCGCGCTCAAGGGCAGTCATATTAGTTGGGCTATCTCGATCATAGAAGGTTTGCGTGCCAGTTTGGATAAAAATGCCGGTGGCGAAATTGCGGATAACCTGGATGACCTCTATGACTATATGATTAGACGTCTGGCTCGCTCAAATGCTGAAAACAATACGGATTTGCTGGATGAAGTTTTATCATTACTAAGATCTGTAAAAGATGCGTGGGATAAAATTCCTTCTGCGCTCAATCATAAATAGTCTAAGGTACAACTGGCCTAAATTATAACTAGATAGCGTAATGCAATACCTTTCTCTACAACAATGTGCGGACAAAATTCTGCGATTAACCCAACGTATGCTACAGCATGCGCGCTCAGACGACTGGGAATTAATGAGTGCGTTGGAGCTGGAAAGGGGTAAGACTTTGGATCATCTTTTTCGTCACCCTGAGATCAAACGTTCACTGCAAGTTATTTCTCGCACCTTGTTTGAGGTAGTGGAGCTGGATAAAATATGTATTGGTCTCACAGAGGCGGCAAAACAATCGATGCTCGAGCAGCTCGATAGCCAGTCTCAAGGTGAACGGGTTCTACGTTTTTACCTGGAAAATGCTAGCTGACGAACTGTTTAATTGAGAATCATATACTATGATTTACTGGTGTAGGTCTGCTCGCTCCCCTTTATTTACTGAGTGGTGATTTGTGTCTTTTCTAGTAGAAACAAAATGCCCTTTTTCCTGGAAACCATGGTCAGCGGATGATGGCGCGGCAGAATTTCCCCTGAACCATATTGCCTATACCTTGCTGGAGGAAACAGGTCATCAGGGTATCGTCCGTGAAAAAGATTTTGATTCAGATATCCAACGCCTTGAGCACAAAATCAACCTGATCATCCAGATGCTTGGACAAATAATGCACTTCCAGCAGCCACGTCCTGAAGCAGTGTCACTGCGGCTGGGAGCAGAGACAATTGCCTGGCAACATCCTGCTGTGCAACCTGGACAACACTATATTGTTACCTTATTTCTGTACCCATCTGTTGCGATGCCGATCCAGGCTCATGTTGAGATCATCGATATGGACGGGGACTGGTGTATTGCCCGCTTTGTTTCACCCACGCCAGATGAGCAGTCCGTTTGGGAACACTGGGTATTTCGCCAACATCGTCGGCAGATCGCAAATACTAAAACGTCTATATCCTGAATGCGAATTACCTAAATTGGGATCCCACTATGTATGTTTCCGGATCTATAAATTCATTTTGGAATTAAAATAATCACATCTGCTTCTTTACTTTGACACCTACGATGACATTCACTTACTCTGTCTGAGGGCGTGATCGCCAGGATTTTGACTTTCGTGAAATACCTGTCTACTCTCTGTACGTCGCAGCTAGCGTAACGGTTGCACTCCACGAATTTGTTAATTTCAAACATATCCAAATTGGGGCTTATGTCAATTCTTATCATTGGTAATAACAAAGAGCATCGACAACAGTTTGAGTTGTTGATGGGGTTTATAGATTATGAAGTTTATGCTTCTGTTTCTACAGACACCTGGCTGGAAGTGAAGCAGGATGAAGAGCCCGAGGTGGTTATCCTCGGTGAGGTTGGGGATACACACAGTATCGTCGATATCATTACTAAAATTAAACAGAAATTTGACACAGCTACTCCGGTCTTGCTGCTATCGGAATTGCATGACAAGAGTTTGTTACCGCAAGAAGTCGCAGCATTGATCGTGAATGTGATCGAACAACCAATCAGACACCGGCAATTAATCCATGCCTTACATCTCGCCCAGGTATATAGAGAATCCCAGACGGGCCCAGGTAAATCGGCCCCCATGTTGTTCCGCAGTCTGGTCGGTCATTCCCGTTCTATTATGCAGGTACGTAAACTTATTGAGCAGGT
>ENA-ORDP01000620-ORDP01000620.1-marine-sediment-metagenome-genome-assembly--contig:-NODE-620-length-22218-cov-4.497451_pt1 | contig 22218 bp, 23 predicted proteins | sample MGYA00248627_ERZ508539 | MGnify/ENA primary metagenome ERZ508539 (study PRJEB26208, sample SAMN05571518) | marine sediment metagenome | biome: deep sea; feature: Hydrothermal vent; material... | reverse complement strand
ATCGAGGCGTTAATAGTGTAAACTTGTGCAAAAGAGTATATTTTTTAAAGCTGGTGCAGTATGGATTTTAGCAGGATAAGGCGCGCGTCCAGATACCTTGCCCGTTACAGGGAGATATTCACCGTGCTGGTCAGGTACGGGCTCGCCGACTGGGCGACCAGGATCGACCTTGATTTTATAAAGGAAATTATAGCGCGAAAAACGCCGAAAGAGTTTCTCGCCCTGTCCACCGACGAGAGAATTCGCCGGGCCTTAATGGAGCTTGGCCCCACATTCATCAAGTTCGGCCAGATACTCTCGGTGCGTCCCGATGTTGTCGGCGTCTCTCTTTCCAACGAATTAAAAAAACTGCAATCTAACGTCGATCCCGATGCGTGGGAGGATGTGGAGAAGATACTGGAGAAGGAGCTTGGCAAACAGGTGGCGGACGTGTTCGACAAGCTTGAAAAAGAGCCGGTGGCGTCCGCTTCGATAGGCCAGGTTCACCAGGGATGGCTCAAAACCGGGGAGAAAGTGGCCGTGAAGGTGCGGCATAAGGATATCGAGAAAATAGTAAACACCGATATAGACATTCTTACCGATCTTGCCACTCTTCTTGAAAAATATGTCGAAGAGGCCCGTTTATACAGGCCGAAAAATACGGTCGGGCAGTTTGCCAGAACCATAAGAAGAGAGATGAACTTCGACAGGGAAGCGCGCCATATATTAAACCTGTTCGAGGATTTCGCGGATGACGACACGACAATAATTCCCGCCGTCTACGAAGAGTATACGACGTCGCGCGTCCTTGTGATGGAATGGCTAGAAGGCGTGCCTTTTAACCAGATTTCGGATGACGCCACAGCCGGACTGGACAAGCAGGATCTGGCTATCAAGGGGGCCAATCTTTTTCTGAAAATGATTTTTATCAACGGCTACTATCACGCCGATCCTCATCCCGGCAACCTTATGGTGTGCGAAGGCGGAAAGATAGGACTGCTCGATTTCGGCATGATGGGGCGTCTTTCACGCAAAATGCGCGAGCATATAGAGGATCTTGCGATGGCGGCGCTGGCAAGAGACTCAGACAGGCTGGCGAAAATCATTATCCGCGCCGGGTCGGTTTCGGTGGATCTCGACGAGACCGGCCTCGGAATAGATATCACCGACTTTATCTCTTATTACGGCTCTTTGCCGATAGCCAAAATAAAGCTGTTTGAGGCGTTAAACGAGCTGGTGTCGATAATTCACCGGCATCACATTATGCTTCCGGCGGAGATAATGATGCTGATAAAAACCCTTGTTACTCTTGAAGGAACAGGGCGCATTCTTTCCCCGAAATTCGACCTGCTTTCACTGCTGGGGCCATATCAGGAGCAGATGAACCTTGTCGGTTTTTCGCTGACCCGCAGGATGGCCAGGCTCAACAGGTTCTATGAGGAGATTTCCAATTTCGCGGAAACCGTGCCGCCCGCGCTGGCCGACATCATCGAAAGATTCCGCGCCGGCGCCCTGGAAATCCATATGGAGCACCGGGGGCTGGAGCATTCCGCCAATAAACTGGTCTTCGGGATCATCACGGCCGCCTTGTTTATCGGCTCTTCGATGATACTAAGCTTTAAGACGCCGCCGTTGGTTTTCGGCTATTCAATTCTGGGGGTCATAGGATATGTTGTTTCGGTGCTTATGGGCCTGAGGATTTTATGGGCGATTATGATATCAGGGAAACTGGAATGATTTTTTAACGCGGAGAGGAAACCATGTTCAACACTTTAAGAGACGCCGCTAAAATAGGCATGGGGGCCGTCTGGCTTTCAAGGGAAAACATCAGAAAATTTACCGACGAGCTTATCGAAATGGGAAGGGTGAGCAAAGAGGAGGGGGAGCGGCTTTGTGATGAAATCGGCGAATCCCAGGACGAGTATAAAAATAAACTGAACGATTTAGTCGATAACGCCGTGCAAAAAGCGCTCGATACGTCGGGTCTCGCCCGCAAATCGGAAGTTGAGGAGCTTCGCCAGAAAGTGGCCGAGCTTGAGATGAAGCTGAAATCAAAATAAGACGCGCCACCTTTTACGCAAAATGAGTCTGGACCAGGCCGCCGTTTTAATCGTATGGGCTATCTGGTGTTTTTTTCACAGCCTGCTGGCCGCCCTGGGTGTGGCGGAGCGGGTCAAGCGCATGATGGGCGCGCAGGCGAGGTGGTATCGGCTCGGCTACAATATCTTCGCCGTCGTCTCGATTATCCCGCCTATGATGATTGAAAAGTCTTTATCCACCGGGCTTGCGGTTGACTGGGGAAGGTTCAACACGGTTCGGGCCATAATTTCCTGGGGAGCTTTAGCTCTGCTCGTATGGGCGATAAGCATTTACGATCTGAAAGATTTCTCAGGGATTAAAATGACCGCCCAACCAGAAAAACTTGTGACTTCAGGGCCGCTTTCGATCGCGCGCCATCCGATATACGCGATGGCGTATGTATTGATATGGACGAGGCCTCTTACAGACACCGCCATAATATCGAGCGCGGTCCTGACCTTTTACCTGATAATCGGAACGTGGCTCGAAGAGCGCAAACTTGAATTAAAATTTGGCGAGGCGTACAAAGAGTACCGGAAAAAGACGCCTGCCTTTTTTCCATGGAAGCTTGCCCTAAGCAAACTTGGGATGAAATCCAGGTGACGATTTCAAAAAAACGGGAGCCCCCCTTTTTCAGCGTTGTCATCCCCACGTTTAACCGCTGGCCGCTGGTTGGCGATGCGATAGATTCCGTTCTTGCCCAGACATTCGAATCATTCGAGCTGATTGTCGTCGATGACGGCTCTACCGATGATTCGGCCCGGATCATCGAAGAGCAGTATGGGGATCGGGCCCGGATTATAAGGCAGGCCAATAAAGGGGTAAGCTCCGCCAGGAACGCAGGTATAGCGGCGGCAAAGGCGGCGTGGATCGTGTTTTTGGATAGCGACGACCTGTGGACTCCGGACAAACTTGAGCGCCAGCATAAGGCGATAATAGACGATCCATCCCTCCAGGTTTTGCATACCGATGAAATATGGGAAAGGGGCGGGAGAAGAGTGAATCCGGGGAGGAGACATTTAAAAACCGGGTCGATCGATGACGGGGCCGACCAGCTTTTTAACCGGTCACTTGCGACCTGCCTTATATCTCCTTCATCGGTGGCTGTTCATTCTGAAGTTTTCAGGACGGCCGGCCTCTTCGACGAGTCTTTGCCGGTGTGCGAGGATTACGATATGTGGCTGAGAATTATGGTTTTTTGTCGAATCGGGTATTTGCCGGAAAAACTTACTATAAAGCGTAACGAGTATGGCGCCAAATGCCGGGCCGTCCAACTCTCCTCATCGGTGTGGGGCATGGATCGCTATCGGGTTCGCTCGTTAAGAAAGCTGGTCGATTCGGGTAAGCTGAGTAAAAACCGCGCGAGGATGGCTATAAATGAAATCATCCAAAAAACCAAAATAATAGCGGACGGCTCTATTAAGCGGGGGAAACGCTCCGAAGCGAAAATATGGCTCACCGAGGGGCGCCAGGCGGCCAAGGAGCTTGCGTCGCTTTAGAGGCTCCCTTTAGGGAACCTCTAATAATTCATTTTCTACTGCAAATTGATGAAATCGCCTCTGGCTTTGTTGACGTGACCAAATTGTCCTCAACGTATGTATTCATACGTTTGCGGGAATTTTGCCCCGTCGCCTTGCCAGAAACGGTTTCACTTATTTTCGCTACGAAAGCAATTATTAGAGCCTCCCTTTAATCGTTAAAAGCGCCTTTGAGCCTGAGATCCTCCACTATCATATCGGCCATGTGGCCGGGCGTGTTTTTGGCGTTATTGAAGACAATATCGTAGAGGGACAGATCGGCCGCGTCCATGCCGGTAAAATCGGATATGAAGTTATCCCGCAATCCCTGCCTTTCTTTAATGGTTTTTTCAGCTTCGCCATGCGAGCATTTGCTAATCCGCTCAATTCTGGCCAGCCTCCAATCGTAAGGGGCTGTAAGCCTGATATGAACACCTCTGAATTTTCCGGGATCGAGCCCTGAAGCGATAACCTGCGACCCGGAGCCGAGGATAACGCAGTTTCCCTTTGCGATGAAATTGAAGATCAGGTTGCGCGTCCCCTCGTATACACGCGAAGAGTTCGACTGAAGATAATCAGGAACCAGGGCGTCGATAAACCAGTCTTTAAAAGACCATCGCTTTTCAGAGATGTTTTTGACCATATCCGGTAAGATATCGCCCTTGGCTATCATCTCATCGATCATATTGCGGGTAAAAAGAGGCCAGGGCGATCTGGCTTTTTTATTTATTTTTTCCACCAGGGCGGTGGCCAGATCATAACCTTCACAACCGAACTCGCGGGAGATGGTTACAAAAAAGGTAGGTTTTACCCTGTCTTTCTCAAGGGCCTTTTCCCTTCTCGCAATCCAGTCGCGGTAAAAACTGAGATCAAGAGTGGTTTTTTTCATAAACCGGTCTGCCATAAGCTTTGTACCTTTGCCACTTATAATATAGTTTTATTTACTATTTTTAACAAGGCGCATAATATATTACATACAGCTTAAAATCAAAATTTAATAGGCGGAGTAAATATCTGTGTTCGCAATAATGATATGAACCAATGTTAGAGGGAGACGCTCGAATGAACAACAAATACAGTTTTGGAAAAGAGGTTGAGCTCGGCTTCGACGAGGCGGTCGCGAAGATGAGAGAAGCGTTAAAACCACAGGGTTTTGGAATATTGACAGAAATAGATGTCGCCGCCACACTTAAGAAAAAGCTGGATAAAGATATGCCTCCCTACATGATCCTGGGGGCCTGCAATCCTCCCATCGCCAGCAAAGCTCTGGAAGTTGAGCCGTCGATAGGTGTGCTGTTGCCCTGCAACGTGGTTGTGCGCCAGGATGGCGATGGTAAAGTCTTCGTTGAGATCATGGATCCGAACGCGGTTTTGGGCATGGTGGACGCGCCAGGAATTGAAACCCTGGCCGGCGACGTGCGCCAACGCCTGGAAAAAGCGCTAGAAGCGTTGTGATTTACAGGCTCTGGCGTCCTCTACCGTCAGCGACTGATATATTTTCTTTAAGTCCGCCATGTATGCCCTGTAAATTAAAAGTTATGGGGCATGCAAAGCTTTTATCTACACAAAGTAGTTTAGCTGGTGTCTGATAAGCTCAAACCCGATAATCAGCAGGAAAATGTATAAACCTTTGCTGTATTTTTCTTCGTTTACGGTTTTCGACAGCCATCTGCCGGTAATCATTCCTCCCAGCATGGCGGGAAGCAGGTATCCGAAGGTGACCATAATGTCGTATGTGAAGTTTTCGCTGATCATATGAAAACAGAGCACAACAATACTGGTGGTAAGAACAAACACGTTTAGAACCGCCCTTTTTTGCTGTGACGGCCAATCGTGACTTGCGACGTAGAGCGCGACCGGCGGAGCCGACGTGTTGAAAACGCCTCCCAGCAAACCACCCAAAGCTCCGAAAATCCCGGATGACCAGAAAGGGAAGGTCATCATTACCTTGCTGGTGTAAAGCGAGTAGGTTGAGTAGACGACCAGGAACAGGCCCAGGGCCAGTTTCACCAGCCCATCGTCGAAAGAGCCAAGCAGAAAAATGCCCAGCGGGGCGCCGAAGATCGCTCCAACCAACAATGGAATGGAGTTGGCCAGAACGAAATTTGACCTCAGATTAACGGCAAGGACTCCTGTCAGAAGCGGAAGGAAAAGAGCGAGCAAAGGAGCGACCGTTTTTATAGGCAGGTACAAAGACAGTATCGGCGTCGCAAAGAGCACGAAAGCGAATCCGAACACTCCTTGTAGCAGTGAGCCGATGAAAATAACCGCTCCTGTAAAGATCATCTCCATAATTTATCGGCCAGACTGATTATAACTTGCGCGAATCAGCTTTAGCGCCAATTAGCCGGACGGTATTTCATACAACCAGATCGAGCAGGAGCTGTATAAACTGGTCTACGCGAATAGCGGCCTGTCCACCTTCGGGATAACAGTCTTTGAATTTATAATTTTGAAACTACTTCTCAATCTATTTCCATCGCCACAACAACCGGGCGGATCAGAGACTGGCCCACAGGCGAAAAATCGGAGGCTCTCGCGCTGATTTTCTCCAGTTCGTCTTTGGAGGCTTTGCTTTTAACAATTACTTTTGTCTTTATCCCGGTAAAGCCAGGGACTTTGTCAGTTTTCAGATCGTCTATTACGGCGAGAAATCCGGGAATATCGAGATTCGCCTCGACTTCCAGAGATAACTCCTCAATTTCAATGCCTTTCATCGTGGCGAGAAAAACAAAAATAATGCTGTAGCAAGCGCCGAACGCCCCAAGCAGGTAGGCGGTCGGAGTCGCCGCAATGTTTGTTCCCCCTAACACGCAAGGCTCGTCCACAACTATTTTGAAATCATTTACAGTAGTTTCAACTTGGTAACCACCCTTCCAGACCGACCGGGACTTTACCGTTTTTCCGCCCATGTTAGGAGCCGCTTTAATCGCTTCAACCGCGTCGGCGATCACTTTTGTATCAAGTCCGTTTAGCATATGATTATCCTCCAAAGATGTCTGATTTGCGGCGCTTCTTGAAAATCTGGCCGCCTGTTATATTCCTTAGTCAGGCTACCCAAGCCTGCGTCCCGCTATTTTATTAGCTGTCGTCACTGTTTCTTTTTAAACTTTGAATAATATCGAGCGAAGAAGCGTCGTCATGGTCGAAAGCTTTTTTGGCCTCTTCAAAAAGGATTTCAATAGTATCGTTAAAAATATCCATATATTCTTTGGAGGCTGATACGCTGAAATGCCGTGGCCGCTCAAGAGGCACTTTAACAACCTTCCTCACCCTGCCTGGCTTATAAGTAAGAATAATAACCGTGTCCGCCATGAAAATAGCCTCTTCAAGCTCGTGCGTTACGAACAAGGTTGTTATCTTTGTCTCATCAAAAAGCTTCAGGTAAAACTCCTGCATCAGCTCGCGAGTCATCGCGTCGAGCCCCCGAAACGGCTCATCGAGGATCATGACGCTGGGCTCGTTTACCAGGGCGCGGGCAAGCTCAGCCCTTCTTTGCATACCGCCCGACAGCTGGGTCGGGTATTTATCCTGAAAATCCTGCAACCCCACCGTTTCTAGTATCGACTCCGTTTTTTCTTTAATATCTTTTTCAGCAAGGCCTTTGGCTTTAGGGCCGAAAGCGACGTTATTAAAGACAGTCATCCATGGAAACAGGGCGGTTTCCTGAAAAACAACCAGCCTGTCATGCCCAGGCTCTGTAATTTTCTCGCCGTCGATTGTAATGGAGCCTGTGTCGGGGGTTTCATAACCGGCGATAAGGTTTATCATCGAAGTTTTCCCACATCCGGAGGGGCCCATCAGCACCGTCAATTGCCCTGGAGGAATTTCTATCGACAGTTGATCCAGACAGAGAATCTTTTTTTCATCTTCAAAAAAACATTTACTCACATTGTTTAAGACAACATGTCCTTTGTCCGCCGCTTTTTCAACCATTAAAACTTCCTTCTCCATGGCATGGCTTTTTCCCCGATAACTCTCACAAGACTGCTTGTGATATACCCGGCGAAGCCTATGCTTACCATGCCGACCAGAATTAGCGGAAGGTTACCGTTTGTATAAGCCTCCCAGGTTCCCCTGCCAAGGCCTCCATGCCCGGCTATCATCTCGGCGGCGATCAAAACATTCCACGTGACGCCTATTCCCACCGTCATGCCGGTGACAATGGATGGCAGAGAGCCCGGAATCATAATTTTAAAGAAAATGTCTTTGCGGCTGGCGCCCAGCGAGATCGCGGCTCTTTTTACGGAAAGATCTATGCTTGACACTCCCTGCATGACGTTTAGGACAATGACAAAAAAAGCGCCGATGAAAGTGAGAAAGTAGATCGATAACTCCTCGGTGGGCCAGAAAAGGATCGAGAGCGGTATCCATGCGATCGGAGGAATGGGCCTTAGCATCTCGAATACGGGAAAGCATAATGCCTTGATAGTCTTGCTTGCTCCCATAGCAAGGCCCAGTGGAATACCCACAACCTGGCCTACGGTAAAACCGACAAAAACTCTTATGAGGCTCATTTTCCAGTCATTCCAGTAACTAGACTTTAAGACCGACTCATACAGGCTGTCCCACACATCCTTGGGGTAGGGGATGTTGCTAAGATAAGGAAGCTCCCAGGTGATCGACAACTGCCACGCAATGAGGAACCCGATAATTGAAATGGCTCCCGGCAGGGCTTTGCGCTCTGTGAGCTGATACAGAGCGCCCCTTGTTTTTACGGCCACCGCCGCCGGGTGAATCGGCGGAGCGGCTGAGACTGAAGTTTGGCTCATATCAGGCCATCTCCCTTTCGCCAGCCTTAAAAGCTTTTAGCGCCTCTTCGTGGACAATGCTTAGAAGATCCGCTTTGACGCTCCGGTAGATTTCGGTTTTGATAACGTCCAGACGTCTTGGCCGGGGTAAATCTATTTTTATTATTTTTTTAACTTTTGCGGGCCGTGTGGTCATCACCACAACCAGATCGCTAAGATATATGGCTTCGTCAAGATCGTGAGTGATAAAAAACATGGTGCGGGGGTTTTCATCGAAAAGCTCCAGCAAGAAGTTGTGCATAACACTTTTCGCCACAGCGTCGAGAGCCCGAAACGGCTCGTCGAGCATCATTATTTTCGGCTGGTTTATAAGCGCGCGCAAAATCTCGACCCTTCTTTGAACACCAGATGAAAGTTCGGAGGGATATTTGGTCTCCACCTTTGTCAAACCGACCCTGTTGAGCAGGCTGATAGCCATCTTCTCGGCCTCAGGCCTTTCCATATTTTTCTGTATAACAGGCCCGTATATAATGTTTTCGCTGACCGTTTTCCACGGGAATAACGCGCCGCCCTGAAATACGACCACTCTGTCCGGGCCGGGCGGCGTCTGTATTTCGGGAGAGGCCAGAAGCTCTCCGTCCATAAGAATTTCACCAGATGTGATGGTGTCGAACCCGGCGATCGTGTTAAGAAGTGTGCTCTTGCCGCATCCTGAGGGCCCTACCACGGAGACGAACTGGCCCGCCTCAAGGTTGAAAGAGCAGTTTTCCACCGCGACCACATGAATCCCGGCCGGATCGTATATTTTGCCGGCGTTTACTATTTCTATTTTTCCGTTGGCCGCTTTATTCATTACTTATTGTCACCTTGCTATCGTGCTTTTCTTTTGGCTTCTTCCCAGGCCATCAGAAGATTTCCCACATACCTGATCGCAACGCTACTTACGTACCCCAGAAAACCGAGGGTAAACATATACATTATTACCTGTTCATATTGAAAAAGCGCCGCCGCTTCATAAATGTAGTAACCAAGCCCTCTTTGCCCGGCGATTATCTCGCCTGCCACGATAGACATCCAGGCGATACCCATGGCTATCTGAAGTCCGGTGAAAATAAAAGGTAGCGAGCCGGGTATTACAACATGAAACAGGATATCGCGCGGCTTGGCCCCCAGGCATTTGGCCGCCAGAAAGTAATCCCTGTTTATCGACTGGACCCCAAGGAGGGTGTTTAAGACCGTAGCGAAAAAGGCGGCGATAAATGTGACAAATACGACAGGAAGCTCGATTCCAGGTAAAACAAGCACCGCCAGAGGAATCCAGCTTAAAGGGGGCATCGGCCTGAAAATCTCCACAAGCGGAAAAGTGTAGTTGTGGAGAATCCGGCTCCAGCCCATGACAATCCCCAGCGAAACGCCAAAAACCACAGCGCCCGCGAAGGCGGCGTAAGTCCTGATGATGCTGTAGAGAATGTCCACATAGTACGGCTTTGTAAAAAGAGAGACTCCATACTTGGGGTGAATGGCGCTCCACTCGGTGACTACCGAAAGGGGATCAGGTATGTTTTTAAATCTTGGCAGAGTAAGAGTCTCTGTAAGAAAATACCATGAGGAGAAAAATAAAATCATGCCAGCGAGAGCCGCGTAGAACGTGGGTGCGGCGGCAAGATTTTTAATCCTGGTCATTTTTACCTGATCCCCTTCCAGATTCGATCAACCTTTGTAAGCGCTATCGGGCTTACCTTTAATTATACCCAGCGGTAACTTGACGCCCATTTCTTTGACCGCCTCATCCACCAACTTGGTATAGATAGCCCCGTCCGGCAACTTATCAATGATAATCGTCTTTTTATCCTTAAGAAAGCTGAAGTTGAAATCTATAAAATCCCTTACGCCCTTGTCGAAACCTGTCGGAATAATACAGTTCTCCTCCTGGCCGCCCACTTTCGGGTCGTATGCGCCATAGATGGCCTTCCACAACGATTTAGTGGAGAAACCGGGCAGTTCAGCGCCGACAAATTTCACCGTCTCGTACGGGTTGGACATTATGAACTTGCCACCCTCGATATCGGCCTTCACCCATCCTTTGGCCGCCTCATAATTGGCGTCGATAAAGTCTTTGCGCATTACGATGAAGTCGGCGTCCATGCTGTCGAAAACGGAGCCTGTGACCGCCACTCTCCCGATCCCTTTATCCTCGATCTGGGCTACATGCGGCTGGAACGCCTGAACAGCGTCCACCTTCTTCGACATCAACGCGGTTTTCACGATAGTCGGGGAAAGAAACTGGACATTTGCGGTGATATGGCCTTTTTTAAGCAAAGCGGTCACAAGACGGTCCCCGCAAGAGCCTTTGCCCGACGCGGCGATTTTCTTTCCATCAAGCCACTTTATGAAATCTTTAAAGCCTTTGAACTTCGGCGCCGATTTATGAACCATCATAATCGCGCACATCTGGCCGGTCCGGCTAAACAGGTTGCATGAAACCATTCTAAGGTCGGCGATATCCCTTTTTGTGGAAGAGACAATGGCGGGCGTATCACCCATATAACCGATCTGGTTTTTGTCGGCGAGAAGGTTTGTCACGATAGGAGGGCCTACAACCTGCACATCCCAGCTGACTTTACTGCCTTTCGGAATATAATTTTGCCAAAACTTTTTATGTTTTACAACCACCCCGGACCATCCGCCTATCCACGAAGGGAAAAACCCGACTGTGATGTCCGCCGGTTTGCCGGACGGTGGCGCGGCGTAAACCTTTTCCGGAGCTCCGACCGAGGCCAGGAACGCCCCGATGCTCGACAAGGAAAGACCAATCACCATAGCTTTTGAAATGAATTCTCTTTTGGTGATTTTCGATTTGAAAAAATCACCGATCAGCGCGTCTACTTCGTCTTTTTCCCTGAACTGGTCCAGATGTTCATATTTGTTCATCTTTTCCCCCTTTTAAGTTGATTGTTAACCCTGAATATCTGATTACAACTTCCTCTAAACCCTATCTTAGCCCTAAATCAAGAAATCGTCTCCGATAGACCATAATGCGGCCTGTCGCCAGACGAATTCTGTGACTTGAAAAATAGCCTGCGTAATGATAGGGTTCTCAGGATAAATGTTCAAGAGTTATGCCAATAACTTGATATTTTAACTCGCTGATATATTGGGGCCTTGAAGATTGCTATCATTTATAAATAATTATTTTCAGATTAATTTCGAATATTCTTGGAAATTTATTAATAATCAATAATAATTTAAATTTCACTTAATCGAGTAATCTAGATGGAAAATTATGAGAACTTATAATTTGCTAGCTATTGACGATGAAGATTACGCCGTCAGGCTTATAAACAGATATTGCGGTTACAGGGAGGATATTAAATGTCATGGCGCAAGCACATCATCTGAAGCTTTGGAATGGGCCAAGTCAAACTATTTCGACATAGCGCTGATTGATTACAAAATGCCGGGCATAAACGGTGTTGAGCTTGGCCAAAAGCTCAAGAAAATCCATCCCGGCTCTTTTTTTATTATAGTGACCGCTTATGGAGGGCTGGAAAAAGCGGTGGAGGCTATGAGGGCCGGTATGTTCGATTTTCTCACCAAACCGCTGGAGCTTGGCGAGTTTGAGCTGGCTATGGAAAGAGCCATAAAAAGCATCGAAATAAATAATCAAAATAAACAGTTAAAAGAGTTTCTCCTGGAGAGCACAGGAAAAGGAAAGCTTATCGGCGACTCTGCCCAGATAAAAGCCATCAAACAAAAGGTTCAAAAAATAGCGCGTTACGACGCGCCGGTGCTTATTACGGGAGAAACCGGTGTCGGCAAAGAGGTGGTGGCCCGGATGATTCACGCCTGTAGCGGGCTTAACAATTCCCGTTTTGTAGCTGTAAACTGCTCCGCCTTTTCTGAGTCACTGCTTGAATCGGAATTGTTCGGTCATGAAAAAGGAGCGTTTACCGGGGCGGATAACCAGAGGATCGGCAGGCTGGAGATGGCTGGAGACGGCGTAATCCTTCTGGACGAGCTTTGTGATATTTCCCCCTCTACCCAGATAAAGTTGCTGAGGGTTTTGCAGGAGAAGGAGTTTGAAAGGGTAGGCGGCAACAAAACAATCAAGCTTAAGGCCCGCATACTGTCGGCTACAAACAAGGATATTCAAGAGGAGATAGCCAGCGGCCGTTTCAGAGGGGATCTTTATTACAGGCTGAACACGATCCACCTCCATATTCCGCCTTTGAGGGAGAGGAAAGAGGATATACGCGGATGTATGGATCATTTTCTGAGGAAATTTTCTCTGATATATAGCAAGGAGGGCCTGAAGCTTACAAAGGAGGCTATTGACTCTATGCTGGCCCACCCATGGCCGGGAAACGTAAGACAGCTTCAAAACTCCGTCGAGCTTCTTGTTATTGAAAGCGCCGATAAAATAATAGATGTAAAACATCTGCCAGATGATCTTTTCACCAGCAGTCCGGCCGAGCGAAGCCAGGTTAATGACCGTACGCTGGTCAATGATAATAATAAAAACAGAAAAATTCCTGAGCTGTTGTCTGCAATGGAGCGAAAGAGCATTGCAGACAGCCTGGAGGAAAACCGGTGGAACAAATCGAAAGCGGCTATGGATCTTGGCCTGACTCTTGCCCAGCTTATATACCGGATGAAGAAATATGACATTAAATAATTACAGGCTCCCTGTAGCTGGCGCGAGTAATTACACGTTAAAAGCGTCCATCTTTTTTCTTACCTCCCTCACGCTATTCACTCAAAACCTTTCATATTCCCAAACGCCAGAAAAAACAGCGCAAGCTCAGACAACAATAGTGCTGAACACTTTTGCAAGACCGCCGCTTTCCAACCCTTTTCAAACAGGAATGGCCGACCTGATTTTCATAGAAGCGTTCAAGCGGCTGGGAATGACGGTGACCATAGTTCATCTGCCGGCTGAAAGGGCGCTTATCAACGCCAATAAAGGGATAGACGATGGGGACTTTGTAAGGGTGGGGGGGTTGAGCAAGCTTTACCCGAACCTTATCCAGGTTCCGGAAAAGATTATGAATTTTGAATTCGTGGCTTTTTCCAGAAAAACCAATATCCGGACTGAAAGCTGGGAAAGCCTTAAGCCATATAGCATAGGTATAATAAGGGGCTGGAAGATTCTGGAGGAAAACGTGGTGGGCGCCTCCTGGCTGACGCAGGTGGCCGACCCTTACCTTTTGTTCACCCTTATTGAAAACGACAGAGCCGATATCATTTTGTACGAACGGCTGGAAGGTTATGGAATGATTAAAGAGATGGAGATGGACGATGTAAAGGCGCTGGAGCCTCCGCTCGTTACAAGAGAGATGTTTTTATATCTCCACAAAAAGCATAGCGCCCTTTCGCTTCCGCTGGCGAAAACGCTCAGGAAAATGAAAATGGACGGCTCTTATGTGAGAATTATCAGTAAATCCTTAAAATCGTATCTGCCCAAAGAAGATAACTGATTTATGAGCTGTTTTGCCTGGTATACATCCTGCGCCGTGAGCCTGTTCAGGTTTAATGAGGAGATATGAGTGTGACATCGGGCTCCGATCCGAAACTCAAACGCAGGGTAGCGCGCAGGCTCATATTATATATACTCCTTTTCAGCTCCATCATAACCTTTCTCGGCACATCGCTTCAGCTTTATCTCGACTATTCCAAAGATGTGACATTGATTGAGCAAAGCATGGAGCAGATGGAGAGCAGTTATTTGCCGAGTATTATAAACAGCCTCTGGGTTTCAGACCACGCGCAACTTAAAACCTTGCTGAGCGGGATGCTTCAGCTTCCCGACATGCAGAACCTTGAGATAGTCCAGGACGGCGAAGAGATAATTTCGGTAGGCTCCCCGGCGTCCCAAAATATAATCACCCGCACATTTCCACTCTCGTACAATTACCGGGGTGAAGATATCCATCTTGGAGACTTGATGGTTTACGCGAGCCTGACGGGCGTATATAACCGTTTGCTCGACAAGGTTCTTGTCATTTTGGGAACTCAGGCTGTGAAAACTTTCCTTGTCTCAACATTTATCTTCATAATTTTTTATTTGCTCATAGGCAAACACCTGGAGACCATGGCCGATTACGCCAGGTCTTTTAACATTAACAATCTTGAATCGTCTCTTACTCTTCAACGACGGTCAAAAAAGAGCGTCGAAAAAGATGAGCTCGACCAGCTGGTTGTCTCCATCAACCAGATGCGGCTAAATCTCAAAAATTCTTACGATGATTTGAGGTACGCCAAGGAGCGTCTGGAAACGGAGATAGCAGAAAAAATAAGCGCTGAAGAAGACCGCGCGCGGCTGGTGATGGCCGTTGAGAACGTAATCGAGGCTATTATCATCACCGATCCCGCCGGAACCATATTATATGTCAATCCGGCTTTTGAGAAAATCAGCGGGTATTCGAGCTCTGAGGCGCTGGGGGAAAAGCTGAAACCTTTTATGAGCCAGGAGGGAGGAGGGAAGTTTTATGACGACATATGGCGCTCTGTCTCCAAAGGCGCTCCATGGATGGGGCGCTTCTCCAACACCAAAAAAAATGGCGCGCGCTTTGTGGAGGACGCTACCATTTCTCCGATAGTAGACTCTGGCGGCAAGACAGTAAACTGCGTAGTCATCAGGCGTGACGTCACTAAGGAGGAGATGTATGAAAAAAGATTTCACCAGGCCAGGAAAATGGAGGCTATCGGCACCCTGGCGGGAGGCATAGCGCACGATTTTAATAACATATTATCCCCGATAATCGGGTATACCCAGCTCCTTTTGCGTAGCAAAGAGGAGGGCAATCCCGACAAAGAGCTACTCGAAGAGGTGCTTATGGCCAGCAAAATGGCCAAAGACTTGATAAAGCAGATTCTTACATTCAGCAGAATACCGGATGGCGAGTTAAGGCTTATCAATCCTTATATTGTTGTCAATGAGGTTGTCAGGCTCATCAGGTCGTCATTACCCAGCGACATCGAAGTTCAGACCAGCGTATCCAAAGAGTGCGGAATGATTAAGTCCTATCCCACTCATGTAAGCCAGCTTGTTTTAAATTTGTGCTCTAACGCCGGACAAATCATGATGGAAAAGGGAGGGAAGTTGAGTTTGGTATTGGAGCCTTGCGAAATAACCGACAGCTTCGAAATTGAAAAGTCGGTTTTTCAGGTGGGCGTTTTAAACCCCGGCAGGTATATAAAACTTTCTGTCAGCGACACCGGATCTGGCATGAAGCGTGAGGTGATGGAGCGGATATTCGAACCGTTTTTTACAACTAAAGCGGTGGGTGAAGGGACAGGTATGGGGCTTGCCATAGTCCACGGGATAGTAATTAAGCATGGTGGGAGCATGACCGTCACCAGTGAGCCGGGCTGTGGCTCTACATTCGAAGTATATTTGCCGATAGCCGATGGACAGGCTCAGGAAGCGCAAACAGATGAATTGATCGTCAAGGGTAATGAGCGGATTTTATATATAGAAGATGAGATTCACGTGGCCAAATCAGTGGTGAGAATGCTAGAGGAGCTGGGATACAAAGTTGACGCGCACAGCGACGGCCAATCCGCGATCAAAATATTGAAAGATAACCTGGATGAATATGATCTTGTTCTTACCGACCAGACAATGCCTGGAATTAAAGGCGATGAGCTGACAAAATTGGCGCTTGAAATAAGGCCTGACATCCCGGTTATCATCTACTCAGGATACAGTCCTGCGTTTAACTATGAAATGGCCAAAGCGATCGGCGCTAAAGACTTTATTTTGAAACCTCTTATCCTGCCGGAGCTAAGCGCAAGCTTAAGGCGCGCGCTCGATACTGCGTGATGGCGTCAAAGGCGTCTTGTTACTTCTGTTTTAGCGCGGCGTCTATCCTTTGCCGCATTTGATCTTCTGTATATCGAAGGTCGAGCTTGTCTACAACTTTCTTGGTTTTAGCGTCCACGAGCATGATCGTGGCCGTTGCGGTGTTTATTTCAAGAATATTATTGACGCCAAGCTGAACCGCCGTGGACACGGCCTTTTTACTGGTCTTCTTCCCGGTAAAATCGAGTTTTACAAACGAGATCGGTTTTTTCTCATACGATTTTTTGAGCTTTTTGAAGATGGGACCCACCTGCTTCATGCAGTATGGTCACCAGTCGGCGTGATAATAGAAAGCCAGGATTTTGGGAGAAATCGTATCTTCTCCAGACCCTGTGGCGCCTGTAGTAAAAACCGATAAAAAGACCAGGGCCAGAGCCAGGCCGAGACGTGTCGCCGCCTGTGTCATATTTTTTCTCCCGTCGCTAAAGCTATTTAGTTTCATCTCATGATGAGGACAATCTAATCCGCTTCCGCCAACTACTCGCGCATCATAACATAACTTGATGACGCCTCCATTATTCGTGCCAATAATTAAAACCAGGTTTAATTGAAATTTTTATCGCTTTATAAAATGGCGGACAACCTGACAAAAGACTTTACCGCAGATGGATAGAAAAAGACCGATTTCAAGATCGCCTCAGGCGTCGCAGAGCGGTTTACAGCATGGTTGCCGTCACATGGCCTGTTTTATAGAGCCGCGATATCGTCGAATGTTTACGATTGGCCGATGCGTGTTTTTATTGGATTTTTATTGAAACTCTTTATGTGACCAGTGAAATTTTACAGTCATTAACAATAAATAATATAATAAATATTTAATAAATTTCTGAAGCTTTAGTGACACCAATTCTCGTTCTACAATTATTATCCATATAATCAGTAAGTTAAATTTTGGTTAATCTTCAATTTATATCGACTTTGCTGGCATATTATATGCTTCTCCATCTTCAAGATACTTTAATGCGTATTTTATAAAGCGTAGTTCATATCTCGACGGTAAAACAGTTATCAGGGTTTAGGGGCTGTCCCAGGGGTTGCGCGCGCGTTTATATTTATGCGCTGATAAGCGTCAGCAGGTGAAATTTATCTTTAACAGACAGAGGGGGAAAGGCGTATGTCTAAACTTAGACTTCAAATTAAGCCTATAAAGGGCCGTTTTCAAAATCTTTTTAAAACGGGGTTAGCTTTTTTCGTAGCGTTGGGGGTTACACTTAGTATCTCGATTCCCGGCGCCCAGGCGGAGTTTTTTCCTAACATGGAATCTCAGCAGATACCGACCTGGTTGAAGGTTTACGCTGGTCTTAAGCCGGTTAAAAAACCATACGCGGATTTTTTCTCATTGATGCAACCTGGATATTTCGAGCCGGAAAACAAACCCGGGATGTTTAAAACTTATCGGTTGCGTACAGGTCTAAGAGGCGCCGTCAACAGCACGGTGAGCTACTGGATGCTGTTCGAATTAGCGAGCGGCCCGGCAAACAGCGCGGTAGGCGGCGCTGTAAGGTTGCTTGATGGAACAATAACTTTGAGCTTTAAACCTGTCCGGCTTCAATTTGGACAGACTGTTATTCCATTCAGTTTTGATGAGACCGCCAACGCGTTCAATCCGTGGATCAACTATTCAGATATGAGCAAACGGATTTATTTGACCAACCATAAAGGCGATGTCGAGATGACCAACGCCGCCCGTGAAATGGGCGTCATGGCGTGGCAGGAGTTCAAGCTCGCCGACAAGGTCACCTGGCTCTATTTCATAGGCGCGTTCAACGGAACAGGTATGCGCCAGATGGACAACAATAAAGCCAAAGACATAATCGCCAACACGCAGTTCAATTACGGGCCCCTTAAACTGGCCGCGTCTTTCTGGAACGGCGCCTCCGTGCAAGGGGAGGATGGAAGAAACTATGACAAGGAGAAGTATGAGTTTCGGGCGGTTTACGGTAGCCATCTGCCCTGGCACAACAAAGACAAGATATGGGCGATGTTTGAGTACCAGAGCGCCAGAGAGGATCATCCGGGAGACATTGAGATAAAAATGAACGGGTACCAGACGGCGCTGGGCTACAGGCCGACTTACAATACTTTGTTGACCTATCGCTATTCGACCTACACCGAGGATGCAGGGACGGGCAAAGATCTGAACATCGACATGAGCTCGATCATCTTCCAATACTTTGTGGCAAACGCAAAACCGACGCAACTTCGTCTGATGTTCCAGTATGACATCCGCGATAACAATATGAACCCGAAAGACGAGAACATATTCTGGTTCAGGTTGAGCGGCGTGTTCATCCACAGCATTTTTGGCGCGGGTGAGAAAAAATAGGGTTTGCTTTTTTAATCGCTGTATTAGCGGCAAAAAGGCTGGCTTTTAATGATTTATCGAGTCAGCCCTGCTAAACCTGGTCATAGATTGGGTTTAGCGGGGTGGCTTGTTTTAAAAGACTAGTGATGGGATTTTCTGATCGAATCACTAAACATCTGGAGGGTATTATGGTAATTCGGAAAATGTTTCTGCTCTTTTGCGCGTTAAGCTTTGTCCTATCTGCCTCTGCCACGCCGGCGCTGGCCGATTCGAAGCCAAACGACGCGAACTCCCTTAAGGGATTAAAAGAGGTGAAGGTTATATTCGATATAACCCAGGGTAATCCTAAAAAACTGCTGGGACGTTTAAATCTTATTCATAAAACCTCTAAAATGATCGCCGACCAGGGCGTAAAGCCTCAGTTCGTATTAGCTTTCCGGGGGCCCGCCAGTTTTTATGTGACCAAAGACCGCACAAAAATCCCGAAAGGCAATGAGGCCATAGCCGAGAAAATATGGGCCAAAGTGAAAGAAATAAGCACTGCGGATGGTATCAAGCTTGAGCAATGCTCTGTGGCCACAGGATTTCTGAAAATCGATAACAAAACGATCTTGCCGGAGATTCACGTTATAGGCAACAGCTGGATTTCCCTGATAGGTTACCAGAACCAGGGATACGCATACGTTCCTATCGATTAAGAGTAAGGTTCCGGCTATTTTTTTAAAGACCATACCGTCCGGGCTCGGCGCAAATACTGTTTTGCCGGGCCCGGACAGTTTTATCGCTATTTTAAAGTGAGTGACCATGCCAATTAGCGCGTACAATAAAACATTCAGATCGCTTCTTTGGAGCGCGTCGATAAGCGTTTTACTCTTATCCGCAGGTTCAGCCCGGGCGGAAAACCCGGTCGTCCCCTACAACGCGACCCATCCTGTTCCTTTTCCGGTTGTCACAACGCAAAACACTCCTCCCCTTATCATGGACAAGCCGAGAGATCCGGTTTATATACCGACGCTCAAAGGAACGGTCACCCGCAGGCCGGCCATAAACTTTACCGGCGGGAAAACCTGGAAAGAAGACGGCCTTGTCATAAAAATGAGCAAGGTTGAGGACGGGAAGATCACCATACCTGTCGGCGGTTTTGTTTTTAAATTTGACGCGATAAGCGGCATCCTTCCCATGACCGGCAACATGGAGTTTGTTTTCGGTGAGGACAACCTGTATTACTATGTCGATTACCCTGGAGCCGTGATTGTAAAAAAGGAAAATGTCACGCTAAGAAGGGGAGAAAAAGTGTTGGTGGGCGATAATATATACCAGTATATTTCCGCCACCGGCCACGGGAGGTTCAGGAATCCCACGATAGATATTCGCAACAAGCTGGGAGCGAACTGGGATTTTTACGGCATGTCTCCTTTTGTTTTCTCTATCGGCGCGTCAGAAGGTGATCCTGGAAAAGATTTTCATTATGGTTACTATCCCGGCTCCAAACCGGGGGGCGAAAAAGAAATGGCCATTCACGATTTTAACCAGCTGTTCGCCACCAGATCAGATATCTCTATGAGAGAAATAAAATTAGACACTATTTATTCGACCGATGTTCAGGAATGGAATATGTGCAAGGCGCCTCTCGCTTTCAAAGGAAGAGCCGGGAAGGGGAAGAAGATAACGGTAAGGGATTTTACCGTCGAAGTTATCGATACCGCAAGGAAAGGGAAACTTTACTCGGTCAAGGTTCGGATAACTAAAGCCGGTAAAACAGTGGCGGAGAAAACGCTGGTTTGGGATTCGGCGAAAGATAAAGATTTTTACCTCTCGCCCTATAATGTTAAGTGGCAACAGAAAGTCCTTCTAAAGCATAAAGATATCACTGTCCAGCTTCTCGGCTCCGTGTTCATTCTGGAAGATGGCGTTGACGAAGGTGGGGAAGCCAACCTGGTTGTCTATCAAAACTGTTTTGCGGTTAAAGATGGGAAAACCACACAATGGGACAGAAGGTTTCTTGTAGACCAGATTCTGTGCCCGCAGGGGCACGGTTATGGAACGATGTTCTATAATAAAGAAGAGATCGTCCTGACTAAAAAGAACAATGTGTATTTAGGCCCGGCTTCTTACGTAAGTCTGGTGATCGATGACGTTAAAGGAGACACCGCAAAGTTTCATCTGGAGTCGAAAGCCGGCGGCAAATCGATCTCTTTTACGAAAAAGGGAAATGTTGACCTGCTGTTTGGCAGGGGAAGAGGAGCCAACGATATAGTGCATGATTTATATCATTCTTTGCAGGAGCAGATGTACAGGCAGATGGAGAGGATCCAGGGTGAGGCGGGCGCCAAGTAGTGATAAAGGAGTTATGGTATGAGCGTTAGCAAGAGTGTGGTAAAAATTCTCACGGCGGTATTCACGCCTTTGAACCGGTATGTTTTTGAGCCCATAGAAAAGATATGGCCCAACTGGCTGTCACCCAGAAGATGGTATGTCAGGTTTTTTACGCCTCTGCTCACTTTGCCGGTCATAGTCGCGGCTTATTTAATGAATTATAAGGCTTATGTATACCCGGCGCTTACCGGCGACCCAAGGTCGGCGTCATGCGCTGTCCTTCCCAAGTTCATGCAAAAAGGGATAGGGCCGGCCCTGACAAGCACGGACTGGTTTCCCAGCGTCATCACCTCCATACCCAGAACAAGGTCAGACTGGTTTTACAGCTTCTGGATGACTATGGACTGGATGCTCGCTCTTTCGATAGGGCTCATCTCGGCTTTTACGGTCTACAGTATTCTAAAAGTGCTGGAGATCAGATCCAGGGCAATGGCTCTGGGTGAATCGCCCAGCGCCGCCAAAGAGGCGGGAGCGGTGGTGGGAGTCGGAGCGGCGACTGCGATTCTGGTCACGCTTGCGACCTGCTGGGGGCCGCTTTTGCTTGGTATGATTTTCGGCATGACAGTGGTTTCTTTTTCAGGAGCTACAGACGCCATGTTCCATTTCACTATACCTAAGCCTTTTGTCCTTATGTTTGTCGTCGTTGTAGTCATCGGCGGCACATGGTGGATGAAACGTAAAGAGGCGGCGTGTCATCTTGTGGAAGGAGAGCATTAGATGGGGATGTTCAGCAAAGGTGGGACGAGCAGAATATTGTTTGTCGGCACTCACGGCAAAGAGGACATGACCAAGGCCACCCTCCCTTTTATGATGGCTATGTGGGCTTATGAGAATGAAATGAAACCTTCTATATGGCTTACAGACGAGGCGGTTTTGCTTGTTAAAAAAGGGTACGCCGACGACCTAAAAGCTTCCGACTATAAGCCTTTCATGTTCTATCTCAACAAGATAGCGGAGCAAAAAACAAAAATATACCTTTGTCACCTCAGTATGGCCCCCAGGGGGTTGACCGAAGACGACTGTCTTGGTAATGTTATAAAGTCGGGGGCGCAGAGGGTGATCGACGAAGCCAAAGTTGGCAGTGTAGTTACTTTTTGAACCCAAAATTATAGAGAGAGTGAAAATGGCCGCCAAAATCAGAAAATTTACCCGCAGACGTTTAATCTTCACACTTCTCGCGTTTTGCGCCGCGATAATCGTCGCTCCATCGTTTACCCTGGCGCATGAGGCGTCCTCCATAACTAATGTCACTCCTGAAAAAGCCAAAGAGCTGATTGGAAATAAAAAAATCGATCTTATCCTGGACGTTCGCACGCCCGGCGAGTATACCGGCCCCACGGGGAATAT
>ENA-ORDP01000619-ORDP01000619.1-marine-sediment-metagenome-genome-assembly--contig:-NODE-619-length-22259-cov-6.921816_pt1 | contig 22259 bp, 23 predicted proteins | sample MGYA00248627_ERZ508539 | MGnify/ENA primary metagenome ERZ508539 (study PRJEB26208, sample SAMN05571518) | marine sediment metagenome | biome: deep sea; feature: Hydrothermal vent; material... | reverse complement strand
ATTTGCAAGCCATCTGCGAAATTGTTGCCCTTTAGGGCTACGCCGACATTTGATAACTGCACCAAGATCAATCTTATCAGCTGCAACGACCGATGGGATATCAGGAAGTCGGTTTAATTTCAGGATTTTGCAAAAACCTTCTTGTACGGCTTCTGCATCCGGAGGAGTTTGAAGATTCCGCCTCAACTTCGCAGTGATCAGTCGTTGGACTAATGGATCTGTAGTTACAGCCGAGCATTGGAGATTAACTCCAGATTGATTTCTCCCAGCCTAAGGAAGAACTCAATGTCATCACTAGGAGGCTTTTGCCCTAATATTCGCGTTTCTTTAGGTCGAATGCCGGGAAGATGAGCGAGGTCAACTTTGGGGTGCTTCCTTGTAAAGACAGCTTGCAGTCCAACATCACTTTGCACATCTGCATAAGTTTCCGTCATGATAACCTTTGAGAAATTCACCAAGGGCTCTTCTACAGTATGTTGCAGGACTTTCTCAACGAGTTTAGCCCTTCGCCTTTTATCCACAAAGGGCACAGTGTGCCTGAGCTGTAGCTCAACGGCTTTATCAGTAGGGCCCCAAAATACGGATTGCTCCTTTTCTTGTTCTGGTGGCTCAATCTTGATCATAGATAACCCCTCAGTACCATAAGCTACAAAGGATTGCCGACGGCAGAACTTCAGGGCACCCTCATCCAATAACTCCTCACATAATGAGGGGCCAATCCAGGTAATCAGCACAGGTATGATACCACAGTCGAGAGTTGGTATGACCAACGTATCGTAAAGAAGAAGCTTCTCCGCAAAGAGGCCGCGACGTCGTAGATCGTAACGTAACTCTTCGTTTTTCAAGAACGTCTTGGGATCGAAATCATGATGTACATATAATTCCGTTTCGAGTAAACTTGTAGCCGTCATGCTCTGTTTTCGGCAGCCCTTCCATGGTTTCTTAGTCACGTTGCCTAGGTTGACCAACTTCTTGACCCCCGCTTCTATCATCACCAGTTGGTGCAAAACATCAGTACGCTAGACGGCGAGAACGTCTTCCTCATCATTTGGACCTTCCCTGAATATGGCTACCAATTTACTCTATTTTATCAGCTAGAGTCCAGGTGATCAAACCCAGCCAACCTGGACCCTAGCTGACTGTCTCAACGAGATCGCTTGGCATGTAAACCTGAAGCACATTTGCCAGGCATACGAATCCAAACTATAATATGCCTTGAGGTGATGCCCATGCGCACGACGCTCGATCTGGAAGAAGAACTGCTGCGCGAGGCCATGAGATTGCTGGGAGTTAAGACCAAACGAGAGGCGGTCCGGCGCGCCTTGCAGGCGGTCATCGCCGAGAGAAGGCGGGGGCAACTGCGGTCTAAGCTGGGCCGGCTGGACTTGGCACTGACTCTGGACGATCTGGCAAAGATGCGACCGGAGAGCTGAGGTGAGAGCAGAACGGGTGTTGATCGACACCTCTGCCTGGATATTAGCTCTGCGCCCCGACGGACCGACAGCCGCCCGCGATGAAGTTGGACGGCTTCTTGCCACCTCACAGGCAGTGATCACCGGCGTCGTGATGCTGGAGTTGCTCTCCGGAACGCGCTCAGAGCGGGAGTACCATGAGCTCAAGGAAGAGTTGGCCGTGCTGTCCCAACTGGAGTTGACACCGACGCTGTGGGCGAGGGCATTTCGGTTGGGCTATGAGCTAAGGCGGTCAGGTTTGACGCTGCCGACGGTGGACCTGCTCATCGCAGCGCTGGCCCTGGAATACGGCTATCTGTTACTCCACGCCGATCGCCACTTTGAGTTGCTAGCTCAGCACCATCCCCTACGAACAAAGAGCTTACTATGATGATGGGCAAACTACAGAGACAAGAGACATTCCTGGTCCGCGCTGGAGCTGGTTTTATCCGCTCAGCTCCTGACTTCAGTCACCGGGCCGTGCTGACTCAGGAGATTGATAGCAGCAGCAAAAACCGGTATGATATGAATGTCAATATAGCACAAATTATGATTGGCAGAAAGGAGAGATTATATGGTCAGGGAGAAGCGTGCTCACATCGCGCCAGTTAAGAAGGGCAGATGCACCATACCGGTTGAAATCCGCCGTTATTTCGGCTTTGCACCAGAGGAGAGCTTCTACCTAGAGTTCAGTTTGGACGAGAAGACCAATACGATCACCGCCAGGCCGGTGGGTATCCATAAGATAGAACAGTCTTGGTTCTGGACCGCGAGACATCAAGCTTTGGAGCGAGAGGCCGATGAGAGTTTGCAGCAAGGGGAGTTCTCTGGTCCGTTTGATATTGAAGAGTTAATCACAAGTCTCGCTGAACTCAAAGGGCAAGGAGGTTCATAGGGGTGCCACCTCTGCTTAAATTCATCCGGCTCAAGAGCTTTGATGGATGCTACCAGAATCTCGATCCTCAGATTCAGAAGAAGGTGGACAAAACCCCGCAAAAGTACGCTCAAGACAACCCCGGATTGCATCTGGAAAAGATCGAAGGCACTCGAGACATCTGGAGTATACGCGTGGACCGTAGATATCGCCTCAGTTTCCAGCGGCGTCGGGATGTAGTGGCCTTAAGAACAGTTGATAAGCACAACCGTGTCTGCCGAGCCCCATAGGCTAGAATACGTTGGAATATACTGTAAGCCAAAAGAGCGGTGAAAAATAAGGAGCAACAGCACTCGACCGGCAAGCTTGGAGACCAACTTGGCCCGCTGCCTCAGTTCTACTGTCCTGTCACGTCATAAACCCGCACCACCCGCCGCGAGAGCGCGGTCAAGATGACTTCGGTGAAGTGCGCCCCGATCTTTTCCGAGAGCTCCAGCGCCGAGAGTTGGTCACCGATCAGCTCGACCTCATCGCCCATGCAGGCCTCCGGGATCTCTGAGACATCCACGGTGATCTGATCCATAGAGATGCCGCCCACTATGCTAGCCCGCCGACCATGGAGCAGCACCTCGCCGGAGCGCTCCAGCAGCCAGCTCAGGCCGTCGGCATACCCCACCGGCAGGGTGGCGATCCGCCGGGGACCCTCGGTGCGGTAGCGTCGCCCATAGCCGATGTAACGTCCGGCCGGCAGCGTCTTCAGACAGACTATCCAACTGACCATCTGTAATATGGGCCGGATCGGCTCTGTCCAGGGCCGCCTGACCTCCGGATGGCCATAGAGCAGGATGCCGGGACGCACCAGATTATAATATCCGGCAGCCACCTGCGGCTCGTACTGGATCAGCCCGGAGGAGTTGGCGATGTGCCTCAGCGGCGGCAATAATCCTGCCCGGTCCAACTCGGCCAGCAACTCGTTAAAGCCGGCAATCTGTCCCCGCGTGTATTCCTGATCATCCGGCTGCGTAGAATAAGAAACGCTAAAATGAGTGAATACTCCTTCGAGCTCCAGATGGGACAGCGCCTGGAGCTGCCGGATAAACTCAAAAGCCTCCTCCAGTAATACGCCGTTACGGCCCATGCCGCTGTCCACCTTGATCTGCACCGGGGTGCGTTGCCGGCGCAGCGCCGAGGCCCGCTCCAGCGCTTGGGCCAGCTCGGGCGTTGATACGGTCACTGTGACGCCGGCTGCGGCCAGCTCTCCGGCCAACTCCGGCCGCGAGGCGGACATGATCAGCACCGGCAGCTCAATGCCAGCCTGTCGCAATTCGACAGCTTCATCGAGATTGGCCACGCCCAGATAATCAACCAGACCGGTGCGCTCGGCCAGCCGGGCTACGGCGACCGCCCCGTGGCCGTAGGCGTCGGCCTTGACGGGAAAGAGCAGCTTTACCCGTCCTAGCCTGGCTTTGGTAAGCTCGATATTGCGCGCCAGTTGTGTTAAGCTGATCCGCGCCTCGACCTGGTGTAGACCCATAGTCTTGCGAGTATACGAGGCGACGGCTCAGTTATGAAGGACACAGTTCAGCGCGCGAGCCGAAAAGGAGGCAAAGTGGATCTCAAGCTCATCTTGTTGGCCGCCCTGGCGCTGGTCCTCTTGATCATCGGCGGCAGCGCCCTCCGGCAGCGAGACGCCAGCCTGGAGCGCACCACGCCCCAGTTCGAGCGCATGGAGGTCAGACAGGTCAAACTGCTCAATGATCGGGGGCAGCAGGTGAGCTACGCGATGCGGATCGCCGCCGACTCGGCCGAGCAGCAGGCCGGTTTTCAGAATATCGGCCGGGCGATCTTGCAGCGGACGCTCATTTTATTCGTCTTTCCGGCGGAAATCGTTGGCAGGTTTCATATGCGCCACGTGGTCGCGCCGCTCGACATCGCTTTCATCGCTTCAGATGGGGCGATCATTGATATCGAGAGGATGGAACCCGATCCCACCACTTCCGGACCTTATCGCCATCTCTACGGACCCGACCGGCCCTTTCAGTATGCCATCGAAGCCCGGGCGGGTTTCTTCAAGGCCCAGCATATCTCATCCGGTCAGGCCAAACTGATCGTTGGCTCCTGGCGCTGAAGGTTCTTGGATTCAGGGCAACCACAAGGGATTGCCCCTACCAGGCCTGAGAGCGGTCTGCCAATCCTTTAGGATATTTTTCCAGGATATAAGAGCTACGCGGCCGGTCCCCCCGCCGGTCATCGAAGAATTCGCTTACCCGATAGCCAGCTTGCAGATAATGCTCGAAGAGCCGACGGCTCTCGCTGCGCCAGCGGGCCGCCAACCCGGGATCATCGCGCTTTAGCGCCGAGAAATCGCGCGGGATCTCCACTCGTAGCGCCTCAGCTTGCAACTCCAGATCGAGCGCTCGGTTCATCAACAGCCCTGCTTGTAAGGTCGTGTAATTGGCCGGGGGTAAGCGATCCAGCCTGGTGAAATCCGGTTTCTCCGGCTGGGCCAACCGGGAGAGCACCCGGGGGCTATTGATCCACCATTCGACGGTGAAGCGATCGGTGGGCAGCCCCCGATTGAGCCGGTCGCCCAGGTCGCCATAGAAATCGCGCAAATAGCGCCTGGCGATCACCCCCAGCTTGGCGAAGTTGAAGTGGGCGTTGGCGCTCATCAGCGGATCGAAGGTCCAGGTGATCAGCTCCAGCCCTTGAGCGCGTGCGAACTCCCGCTGGGCCAGCTTCAGCCGGTAGCCGATGCCTTGGCCGCGCCAATCGGCCAAGACGGCACACATCATCGAGCAGTGCTTCGCCTGCCGGCGGCCATCGTCAGCAGGCTCCAGACAGGGAAAGCCGAAGAGAAAACCGATCAGTTGCTCTTCGCCCGCCTCGTCAGTGCTGTAGGCTCCCAGCACTAGACCGCCATCGGCCTGAGCGGCGATCATCAGGTGATGGGGAATGACGCTCAAATCGGAAAAGCCCCAGACCTCCTGCTGCAACCGCTCACAGCGATGATAATCTTCTATCTTACTTACCGGTTCGATGCGCACCTGGGCCTGCTTCATCGCTTGCGTCCTTGGGGATGCTCGTTCTTCTGCGCGTACATCCGCTGATCGGCAGCCGAGAGCGCCTCATCGAAGCTGCCGCCTCGGGCCGGCTGCCAACTGCTCAGCCCCATGCTTAAACTCAAGGGAAAACCCAACTGGCTGCGCTCGTTCCAGGTGATGATCGCCTGCTGCAGCCGGCCGATGATCCGCTTGGCTTTGCCATTCGTCTCCGGCATGAGCACCAGGAACTCATCCCCACCAAAGCGGAAGACGAAGTCGGCTTTGCGCACCTCTCCCTGGATCAAGGCGGCGATCTCGACCAAGACCCGATCGCCAGCCAGATGGCCCAGCCGGTCATTGACCTGATAGAAGTCATCGAGGTCGATCATCAGCAGGGCCAGCGGATGGCCGTAGCGCCGGGCGCGCTCGCTCTCCCGTTTGATGATCTCGTCGAGGTAGTGCCGATTGTAAAGGCCGGTGAGCGGGTCGCGGCTGGCCAGCTCGCGCAGCCGCTGCTGATCCTGGGCGCGGGCTAGTGCCAGCTCGACCTCCGGCACCAAGGCCCAAATCAGTTGTGCATCGGCTTCGTTGAAGACCCCTTCTTCCTGAAGATTATTGATATTTAGCACGGCGACCAGGTGATCTGCCTCTCTAATCGGCACACAGAGGGTCGAGGCCGGGGGGAGCTGCTTGAACTGCTCCCGTAGGCCCCTGAGCACCGGATGGTGTAACTGCGAGCTGCGGGTCAGCAAAATGGGCTGCCGGGCATCTAGCACCACCTGCGACATTTGCTCTCTGGGCAGCAGCACCTGTTGCAACACTTTTAGATCTCGATTGACCGCCGCGATGGCCCTAAAGCCCCCTTGCTTTTCATTCCAAAGCATGAAGTTGGCCGCATCGGCCTTGGGGGTGAGCAGCTCGATACCTCGCCGCAGAATCAGCTCCAGCATCTCATTTAAGTCCTTGGCCTGGTTGAGCCCTTGCAGGAAGTGATTGATGTACTCTCGCTCGCCGAGGGCCGCTTGCAATCTCTGGCGGCGCGAGATATTGCTGATGGCCACCGCCAGTTGGCTGGCCAGGGTGCTGAGCAGCTTCACATCGTCCGAGCTGAAGGCATTTGCTTGCCGACTCTCGATGTCGAGCACCCCCAAGATCTCCGGCCCCAGATGAATGGGCACAGCCAGCTCCGAGTTGACCTCCGGATGGCCCTCGATATAACGAGGGTCGCGGTGCACCTCGCCGCTCACAACCGGCTGGCCCGTCTCAGCCACCCAACTGGTGATCCCCTGACCCGGTTGCCCTCCAATAGGGAAACAATCACCTTCATGATATTTGATCCCAGTCAGCAGGCTCTCCACGGCACGGATGCACAGCACCGTTCCGGACTCCCCGGACTCCTTGAGAATCAGCGCCCCATATTCATAAGCGAAATACCGGTGAATCGTCCGCAACACCTGGTGGCAAAGCTGGCTGAGATCCTCAATCTGGGCCAACTGTTGTGCCACATGATGGATGCCCTCCAGCCGCTCGCGGTAGCGGCTCAGCTCCTCATCGCGTTTGACCTTCACAATGGCGATCGTGGCCAAATTAACCAGGATCTCCAGCGGCTCCAGCTCCGATTCAGCGGGCACTCGACCGTGAGAGGGATCGCCCAGCGAGAGCCGTCCGATCAGCTGGCCATTGTGCTCCAACATGAAGAAGAGATCATCATAGGGGCCCCATTCGCCCGGCCGGCTGCCCTGCAAGCGACCTTTAACACCCGCTGGAACTATCTGCGGCAGCTCCTTGGGAGTGACGAAGTACCCCTGACCGATGCGCACGGCCTTCTCCATGATTGCCCGCGCCGGCACGCCCTGCCCTGAACTTACTGCTCCGCGCAGCCGTGCCTCTTGCTCAGGCGTTAGGCCGACGGTGATCACCTGGTTGATCTCCGGATCGGCCTGGCTCTCTTGGGACTTGAAAGGCTGACGGTAGAGCGAGAGGGCCACCAGCTTGAAGGGCGAGTGCTCCCAGATCGCTTGGGTGACTTTCTTTAAGATGACTTCAATATCTTGGCTCTCCAGGATCTGCCGACCGATCTCCAGCAGGCGGATGCGCAGGTCTCGGGCATCCTCTAGGTCACGGGCTTTGCCGATGGCAGTCGCGGCGTGGCTGGCGAAGAGCTCCAATAAGGCTAGATCTTGACCGGAGAAATGCCGGTGGGCTTGAAGTGAGTGCACGTGGAGTGACCCAATGATCCGACCCTGCCAGTGCAGTGGCACTCCCATAGCGCCGCCCACCGGGTAGCTACGGTAGATCTCCGCACGGCCTTCCCAGCGCTGATAATCTTCGATGATCAACGGCTGACCATGCTGCACCACCCGTCCGGCCAGCCCCTCGCCCAACCGTAGGCGCAGGCCCTGGATGTCCGGGCTTAGGTTGTAGAGGGTCACCAGTTCCAGCTCCTGTCGCCCTGGATCGTAGAGATAGAGGCCTCCGGCGTCTGCCTCCAAGAGCTCGGCAGCGCGCCGCACCACCAACTGCAAGAGCGTCTCTAGATCCCGTTCAGAAGCCAACTCTAACGCGATCTCACTGAGTGCGCTGAGTGCAATCTCCTGGCGATTGACCATCCTGAGCTCACCTACCTCTGTCCCAACACGGCCAGCAGGCGGCGCCGGTCCCGGTTCCAGTCCTGGCGCAGCCGCACCTCCAGCTCCAGATAGACCGGTCGGCCCAGCAATGCTTCGATCTGCGGTCGGGCCGCTTGGCCGATTCTTTTGATCATCTGCCCCCCGCGCCCGATCAGGATGCCCCGCTGCGACCGGCGGCTGACGGCGATCTCCGCTTGGACCAGCACCGGGCCGCCGCGGCGCCGCTCGATCTTGTTGACCGTCACGTAGGCCGAATAGGGTACCTCCTGCTGAGCATACTGATAGACCGCCTCGCGGATGAACTCGGCGATGATGAACCGCTCCGAGCGATCTGTCGGCTGGTCTGCCGGGAAATGGCGTGGACCCTCAGGCAAAGCCCGCTTCACCAGTTGCAGCGTCGTATCTAAATTGAGCTTTTTGAGGCAAGAGATGGGGATAAACTCCTGAAATAAGCCGGTTTGGGCGTAGCGCTTGATCGTCTCCGGCACCTGAGCGCCTTTGGCACGATCAATCTTATTGATCAACAGGAACTTCTCGCCGGGCAGAGCTTGCAACTCGGCAAAGAGCTTTTGGTCGTAGGGCGGAATCTCGATCCACGGCTCGATCATATAAAGCAGCAGGTCCAGCCCGCGCAGCGCCGCGAAAGCCTGTTTGAGCAGGAGCCGGCTCAGCTTATCCACCGGGCGGTGCAGGCCGGGCGTGTCCACGAAGACGATCTGACTCTCCGGATCATTATAGATACAGCGAATGATCGCGCGGGTGGACTGACGCTTGGAGGAGACGATCAGCAGTTTGCGGCCCAGAATCGCATTGATGAAACTCGACTTGCCCACGTTGGTCTGTCCCAGCACTCCCACCAAACCGGACTTAATCATGGAGCAGCTCCCCGCTCTTGATCAGCGCCAGCGCCTGCCGCAGCCCCTCGCCCAGCAGCCCTCGGCCGTCCCAATGGGCCAACCGGACGCGGGCCAGGCGATAGACCCGCCTCGTGGCCGGGGCCATTTTTTCCGGGTCGCGATAGTCGAGCGCTTGCAGGGCGGTCAACAGCTCGATGGCCAGAATATACTCGACATTCTCGCTGATTTGTAGGGCCTTATGCGCCGAGAGTGAACACAAGCTATTATGATCCTCCTGGCCTCCGGAGGTCGGAATCGAGTCAACGACCGCTGGATGGGCCAATATTTTATTCTCACTGACCAGCGCCGCTGCCGTATATTGCGGGATCATCAGGCCGGAGTCCAGGCCGCTTTGGTCGGCCAAGAAGAGCGGCAGGCCGGGGGCTTCCAGCAGACGAGCGGTCCGTCGCTCTGAAAAATTGCCGATCTCGGCAACCGCCATGCCCAGCAGCTCGAAGGCCAGGCCCAAGATCTGGCCATGAAAGTTCCCCCCGGAGAGGGCTTCATTCCTCTCGGCGAAGATCAGCGGGTTATCGGTCGCCGAGTTGATCTCGACCCTCATCACCTGGGCCACCCAGTCCAGGGCATCAAGGCTGGCCCCCAACACCTGCGGGATGCAGCGCAAGGTATAGGGGTCTTGCACGTCATCGCTCTGCTCTACCAACCGGCTGTCGGCGAGCCGCTGGCGTAAATTCCGGGCCACCTGAAGTTGGCCCGGATGGGGACGAGCCTCCTGTAAACATTGCTCGAAGGGGCTCATCCGTCCGCCCAGCGCCTCCAGGGCCAGGGCGGCGATCAACTGGGCGTGTTGCAACAGGCGCTCTGCCCGATGCCAGGCGACGAAGCCGGTCGCCAGCGAGATTTGCGTCCCGTTGATCAGGGCCAGGCCCTCCTTGGGACCGAGCCTCAAGGGCTCCAGCCCCAGTTCTTGGAGCAACTGGCCGCCGGAGAGCTGCCGTCCGGACAGTTTGGCCTGCCCCTCGCCGATCAAGAGCAGCGCCAGGTGGGCCAGCGGGGCCAGGTCGCCACTGGAGCCGACCGAGCCTTTGGCGGGAATAATCGGGACGACCTGCGCGTTGAGCATCCGGACCAGATAGTTGATCAGCCGGGGGCGCACGCCGGAGCGGCCCAAGAGCAACGCATTGAGACGAAAGAGTAGCGCGGCGCGAGCGGCTTCGTCCGGCAAGGGTGCTCCGACGCCCACCGCGTGGCTGCGCAGCAGATTGAGCTGCAACGCTTCCAGTTGCTCGGCGGGAATGCGTCGACGGCTCAGTTTGCCGAAGCCGGTGTTGATCCCGTAGACCGGCTCGCCGCGTCGGGCCAACTGGGCCACGACTTCGGCGGAAGCCTGTACCACCTGCAGCGCCTCCGGGGTGGCCTCCACCGGCTGCTGCCCCCAGATTACCTGCTCGGCCTGCTCTAGGCTGAGATGATGTCCATCCAGTGTGATGCTCATAATTTTCTTACTGGCAATGGTTATAGTATAGCATTGTCGGCGGTGATCGCGCAAAATAGCAGAGCCATGACCAGATCATTTAGCGAGCCGCTCTACCTGATCTGTGAGGACGTGCGCAGTCTTTATAACGTGGGCGCGCTCTTCCGCACCGCCGAGGGGGCCGGGGTCACGCGGCTCTATCTAGTCGGCTACAGCCCGCAGCCGCCCAGGCGCGAGATCTCCAAGGTCGCTTTAGGAGCCGAGTGGAGCGTGTCTTGGGAACATTGGGCCCAGGGCTGGCGCCTGATCGAGCGGTTGAAGAGCCAGGGCGTGCAAATCGTTGCCCTGGAGAACCATGTAACTGGCAGAATATCTATCAATTACCGCCGGTTGCGCCCGCGCTTTCCGCTGGCCTTGCTGGTGGGCAATGAGGTTAGCGGTCTCTCGGCCGGCCTGCTGCGCCGCTCAGACCAGCTCATCGAACTGCCGATGCATGGCGCAAAAAAGTCGCTCAATGTGGCAGTAGCTTGTGGCATTGCGCTCTATGAGCTGGATCGCTGGCGGCGGTAGGGAGCTGTGCGCAACACTCAGAGCAAAGATTTTGCATACTGATAGATCGCCCGCCTCAGTCGAGATAGTTTCTGCTTACCCTGAGTCTCAATGGTGAGATAACCCTTATCTGCCAAGGCAGCGATCCGGCGGCTGACGGTGGAGAGATCAACGGCGCTTTTTAGATTGACGTGGATCTGGCTGATGTTCAAGGGTTGATAGCGAGCCAAAATAAGGATCATTTCCCGCTCATCATCGCTGAGTTTATCGAAGCGATCACGGCCGATCTCTTGGACAATCTGTCGCCATGCCTCCTCCAGCATCACCGGCGTAATCGCCTGGCGGTCACGGCCTAGGTGCAACGACGCACTGGCGATGCGGATCACATAGCGGGGATTCCCTTCAGACAGGGCGGTTAACCGCTCTACACATCCTTGCTGAAATGGCTCAATCCCCTTCCCCTTCTTGCGAACCGGTGCCAGACGCTTGGTGAGCAGCTCGCGAATATGGTCATCCTCCAGGGCCGTAAGTCGTAGGCGGTTCTGTTCGGGGAACAAGTTGTTGAAGGATGGTTCCACGGCAGCATAGCGCGCGAACAGATCCGCTGATCCTGCAACCAGTAACATATAGGGTCTCCGCTGGAACAAGAGGCGCATCTGCTGCAACAGGTGAAGCGACTGCGACTGGGCCACATACTGCCCTTCATCGAAGAGGATCAGGATGGCCTTGGGCTTTCGTCTCATAAGCGTGAGAGTCTCTTTGAGCATCTCCAACAATTGAAAGAGATCTTCTGGCGACGAACGGGTTTCGCTTACCGAGTGAGATAGATGGAAGAGCTGAAATAGGCTGTCGGAGAGCTCTAGCTGCCTAGTCGTGGTGACTTGAGTGCCCTGCAACCTCTTTAAGAACTCCCGCTGGGTGACCTCCGGTCCCAGGCTCAAGAGCCCCAGGAGGCGGTTGCCCAAGCCCAGCTCGATTTGGTTCAACAAATCGCTGAGCAGAGCCCGGACCACCGTCCGGTTCTCGGTGCGCTCCGTGACGTCTAGGCGCGAGGTGAAGAGGTCCGGCACCAAGCGAGCTTTGGCCTCGGCAAAGTTGATCAGGGAGGTCTTGCCAATGCCATCCTCCCCTAAGATAGAAATATTTTGAGGGTATCCCTTCCCGGCGGAGTCCAGCAAGGCGCTCAGGCGCGCCTTGACCTCTGCCCGATTGACCAATAGATCTATATCCTCGGCATCCAGAGGCATATCATTGAAGGGATCGGCTTCCAAATAGTCGGAAACTGCCATACCATTGCCCACCTTTCTTGCATGATTATAACATGAGGATGCAAACGTTGCAATGATTGCGACGCTTGCAATGAGTCATGTCAATTACGCAGATGACAGCTCGCAACCTCAGAGTCAAACTCTCAATGCCCATTGTCCTCTTTGCCACCAGTGGCCTGACCCAATACAATAAGCACTGAGCCGATCGTTGCTCAGTGGGCGCGGACGGCTGGGAGGCCAGATGAAACTGATCATTTACTCTAAAGCACTCTATGCCACTTGGGTCTATTATAGCCCCGATCGGGTCCTCTTCGATGCCGGCGAGGGGGTGAGCAACGTGCTAGGCAATAAAGTCTTTGCCATTCAACATGTCTTCCTCTCCCACGGCCACGCCGATCACATCACCGGCCTGGTCGGTCTGGTAAATATCCGCAATACGGCGATGGGCGATACGGAGAAGCCGCTCACGATCTATTATCCCCGCGGAAACCGCCGCGTAGAGGAGCTGGCCGATTATATCGGCCGCACCAACTCGCGCCTGCATTATCAGTTGCGTTGGCAGCCGCTCAGCGTCGGCCAACCGATCGGCGTCTTCGAGGGCCAGTTGACGCGCTATGTGGAGCCCTTCCTCACTCAGCACTCGCGCCGCGAGCCCTCCTTAGGATATAATATCATTGAGATCCGCCAGCGACTCAAAGCCGATTATCAAGGATTAAGCCAGGCGAAGATCGTGGCCTTGGTGCAGGAGCGAGGCCGCCAGGAGCTGACGACGACCTATCCCCAGAAGCTCTTCTCCTATGGGGGCGACTCTGCTCCTATCGAGCCGGAAAAGATCGCTGAAACCGAGATACTCTGCCATGAGGCCACCTTCCTGGATGATCGCGATCGGGAGGGGAAGAATCATTCCACCCTGGCCGAGGCGGTCGAGGTGGCCACGCGGGCGGGGGTGAAGCAAACGCTCTACGCCATCCACATCTCCTCGCGCTATCGCCAGCAGGTGGCCCGCGCCCAGGGCCAAGCTCAGTCAGCAGCCCAGAGACTCGGTTTGCCCTTTCAGATACAGCTCGTGCCGCCGGGCAAGATCTGTCGCTATGAATAGTTCAGACGATCTGGGACTCAGGCAGGCTGGACTGCGGGGGGAGGGGCCGGTTGTGCTCGTCCACCAGGACGATGCGCGGCCGGAACCGGGTCAATTCGCTCTCATCGAGCCAAGCATAGCTGAGCACGATCACCGGATCGCCAACCTCGCCACAGCGGGCGGCCCCACCGTTGAGCTGCACGATGCCGGAGTCGGCCGGCCCGGCAATGGCATAGGTCTCAAACCGTCGGCCATTGTGTATGTTGAGCACCTGGATTCGCTCATAAGGTCGGATGCCGGCGGCCTGCATCAGCGTCTCATCAATGGTCAAGCTGCCCTGATTCTCGAGCGCCTTGCCGCTGATCCAGGCACGATGAATCTTCGATTTGAGCATCTGTAAGCGCATGAGCGACACTTCCCCTGCTTTACCGCGTCATCTTAGCGCTTGCCGGCTTGGAGATCAAGGGGAGGCGCAGTATTAGCGCCGGTTGACTAGCAATCAAAGGTGTCTAAGCTATCTTGTGAATGTTATAATAGTGCGTTATACTTTTGACCTATGAAAGAAAGGAGATCAACATGATCAACCAAGTAAAAGAGTTGAACCAGCTGAGCGGGCGCGGTCCCAAGTCGGAGGCGCTCTATGCGCGCAAAGAGCAGGTCCTGCCCCGAGCGATCAGCTCGCTGGCACCCTTTATGATGAAAGAGGGGCGTGGGGCAATCATCCACGATGTGGACGGCCGGCGCTATCTTGACCTGACCGGCGGCTGGGGCTGCCTCAATGTGGGCCACTCTCACCCCAAAGTCGTCCAGGCGGTTCAAGAGCAGGCGGCGCGCTACCTGCACACCGACTGCTCGGTGGTGATGCACGAGCCCTATATCGCGCTGGCCGAGCGGCTGGTGGGCTATGCCCCCGGCCCGCGGCCCAAGAGGGTGGCCTTCTTCAATAGCGGCGCCGAGGCGGTGGAGAACGCGGTCAAGATCGCGCGCTATCACACTCGCCGGCGGGCCATCGTCGTCTTCGAGGGGGCCTTTCACGGTCGCACGCTGCTGACCATGACGATGACCCATAAGGCCAGCCCCTACAAAGCTCACTTTGGGCCGTTTGCCTCGGACATCTATCGCCTACCCTATCCCAACCCCTATCGCAATCCCATCAGCACCAGGCAGTGGGAGCGTCAGCTAGTCAGTCTGGTCAGCCCCGCTGAGGTCGCGGCCATCGTGGTCGAGCCGATCCAGGGCGAGGGTGGCTTCGTGGTACCCTCCGATGGCTTTTTGGCTTATCTGCGCCAGCTGTGCGATCGTGAGGGCATCGTGCTGGTCGCCGATGAGGTGCAGTCAGGCATGGGGCGCACCGGGAAATTTTTCGCTCACGAGCATTTCGGGGTAGAGCCGGACTTGGTCTGCTTGGGCAAGTCGCTGGCCTCCGGCCTGCCGCTCTCCGGCGTATTGGGCGTGTCCGAAGTGATAGATGCAGTTGGCGACAGCGGCATCGGCGGGACCTACGTGGGCAACCCTATCGCCTGTGTCGCCGGCCTGGCCGTGCTGGATGTGATAGAAGATGAGAAACTGCTGGAGCGGGCTCAGATCATCGGGCGCTATCTGCAGGAGCGTTTTTCCGAGATGCAGCAGCGTTATCCCCTGGTGGGCGATGTGCGCGGCCTGGGGGCGATGCAGGCGCTAGAGTTCGTCAGCGATCGCCAGAGCAAAGAGCCCGCCGGTGCCCAGACGGCTCAGATCGTGCAAGAGGCGCTCGATCACGGGGTGATCATCGCCAAGGCCGGACTCTCCGGCAATGTGATCCGCATGTTGCTCCCCTTGGTGACCAGCGACGCCGAGCTGGCCGAGGGCCTGGACGTCTTGGAGCAGGCGATCAAAACTGTCTCGTCAAGCGCGAGATAGATGCACAGGATCATTGGTCGGTAAGTTCTACCCTTCAAGGTGACGAGAACCTTGCCTTTTTCACAGCTCGAAACTCGCACATGGGGTTGCTAATAACCCGTTAAACCGGTTTAAAGGGCCGGGCGGCTCAGCGAACGATCTCCATCGGTCGGGCAGCTGATCTTGCTCAGGAGGACCATTTATGATAAACATCAGGTGGCCTGTTGATACAGGTCATGGCCGAGGCGAGGGACGAGAATTATCTTTAAGATCGAGTCGGTCCCCCAACGGACCTTAATTCAGAGGAGGAGTACAGCATGACCGAACCAGAGTTGAAGCGAACGGGCGAGTTGACCCTGGCCGATACCGCGCGTCACTTCTTCGATGAGGCGGCCCCCAAGCTCAAACTCTCGGAGAGCATGATTGAGCTGCTGAGCTACCCCAAGCGCGAGTTGATCGTCAACTTCCCGGTGATGATGGACAATAATCAGGTAAAGCGTTTCGTGGGTTATCGGGTGCAGCACCATCCGGTGCTGGGCCCTTGCAAGGGAGGGATCCGCTTCCACCCCCAAGTCACATTGGAGGAGGTCGAAGGGCTGGCCCTCCTGATGACCTGGAAGACCTCCTTGATGAACCTGCCCTTCTCTGGCGCCAAGGGCGGCGTGCGCTGCAATCCCAAGGAGATGTCGGTGGGCGAATTGGAGCGCCTGACCCGCCGTTATGCGGCCGAGATCAGCCCCATCATCGGGCCTGATCTGGACATCCCCGCCCCCGACGTTTATACCGGCCCGCGGGAGATGGGCTGGATTGTGGACACGATCAGCATGCACCATGACAGCCAGTTCATGCCCGGTCTGGTCACCGGCAAGCCCATCGTGCTGGGCGGCTCGCTGGGACGCGATGCGGCCACCGCCCGTGGGGGCTACTTCACCACTCTGGAGAGCCTCAAGCACCTCGAGCTGGACATCAATCAGACCAGCGCAGCGATCCAGGGCTACGGGAACGCCGGCTGGCACATGGCCCACTTCCTCCATGACGGCGGCTCCAAGCTGGTGGCCGTCTCCGACTCCAAGGGCGGCATCTACAATGCCAACGGCCTGGACCCCTATAAAGTCTTTGATTATAAGAAAGAGAGCGGTTCGGTAGTCGGTTTCCCCGGCTCAGATAAGATCTCCAATAATGAGCTGCTGGAGCTTGACTGCGATATTCTGGTTCCCTCGGCGCTGGAGGACCAGATCACCAAGGACAACGCGGACAAGGTTCGGGCCAAGCTGATCGTGGAGCTGGCCAACGGTCCCACTTCGGTGGAGGCGGACGAGATCCTCAATGACCGTGGGGTCTTTATCATACCCGACTTCCTGGCCAATGGCGGCGGGGTGACCGTTTCCTACTTCGAGTGGGTCCAAGATCGCTACCGCTACTTCTGGTCGGCCGAGACGGTGGATGAGCGGCTCAACCAGTTTATGACTACCGCTTTTCAAAAGGTGCTCAATATGCATCTCAAGCACAAAGTCTCCACCCGGCTGGCCGCCTATATGACCGCGGTGGAGCGGGTGGTGGAGGCCGTGAACGCACGCGGATTCTACGCCTAGTCTCGTCGCCTGTCAGGCCCGATGCTAGGCTAAACTTCAGTCACGAGGAGGAGAGCCATGCAGAACTGGGAAGGTCCGGGAGAAGCAGAGGTCGAACAGGCCAGCACATTGCTGGCCGAGGGCGGTGAGCGCTGCCAACAGTGCTGGGCGTTCTCCAGGGCGCTCGGGGGGCTGATCGAGGAGCTGGGGCCTTGGCAGATAGCCCACTTTCTGGCCATGACCCAGAACGCCGAGGCCGCGCAGGCCTTACGTCGATATCTGCGCTCCTCCGATCCGGACTACGCCAATCATGTCGCTCAGTTGATCGAGGCCACCGATTGGTCGCAGCAATCCCCTGAGTTGGCCCGTGGCTTCGGCAGTGACTAGCATCATTTGAAGCTAAAACCGGCGCTCTCAGGGACAGTCCGGACCGTCGGTGCTGTCCCTGAGGGGCTCGTCGGCCGGCAGCCAGGTTGCGACTGCAGTCTGCCGATCGGATCAGACTGAAGGGAAAATAGTTTATGACTCAAGCACAGATTATCGATGGCAAGGGGATTGCTGCTCGGCTTCGCAGCGCACTCCGCCAGGAGGTTCAAGCGCTGCAGCGCGAGCAGGGGCTGACCCCCGGCCTGGCAGCGGTGCTGGTCGGCGAGAACCCCGCTTCGCAGATTTACGTCCGCATGAAGGTCAAAGCCTGCAAGGAGGTAGGAATTTACTCCCGCCAAGTGACGCTGCCGGCCGCGACCTCCCAAGAGCAGCTCCTGGCCTTGATAGCAGAGCTCAATCATGATCCGCAAATTCACGGCATCCTGGTCCAACTGCCGCTGCCCGCAGGACTGGACGAGCGGGCGGTGCTGGAATCGGTCAGGCCGGCTAAAGACGCAGATGGCTTCCATCCAGAGAATTTGGGCTATCTCCTGGCCGGCTATCCCCAAGTGCTACCCTGCACTCCGGCTGGCATCCTGAAGCTGATAGATTCGACCGGTATCGAGTTGGTCGGCGCCCAGGCGGTAGTGGTTGGCCGCAGCCTGATCGTGGGCAAGCCGACGGCGCTGCTGCTGCTGTCCCGTCATGCCACCGTCACCCTCTGTCATTCGCGCACCCGTGATCTGGAACAAGTGTGTCGCCGGGCAGACGTGCTGGTAGCCGCCACCGGCCGGCCGCGGCTGATCACCGCCGAGATGGTCCAGCCAGGCGCGGTGGTAATAGACGTAGGGGTCAACCGTATGCCCGACCGCTCGTTGGTCGGCGACGTTGATTTTGAGGCGGTCCGTCAGGTGGCCGGCTATCTGACTCCGGTGCCCGGCGGCGTGGGACCGATGACCATCGCCATGCTCATGCAAAACACGGTGGCGGCCGCCAGGCGGTCTGGGGCTAAATAGAGATTAGACAGCGAATCTCGACGAAGGAGTTGGTTAGCTTGAAAATCGATTCGTCTCCTCAAGGGGCGATGCCTTCCGATCTGGAAATCGCCCAGGCGGCCCGGTTGACTCCAATCTCAGAGCTGGCTGCAGAGCTAGGCCTGGACCCTGACGAGCTGGAGCTCTACGGGCGCTACAAGGCCAAAGTGCATCTGGAAGTGCTGGGGCGCCTGGCCGATGAGCCCAACGGTAAATACATTGACGTCACGGCGATTACCCCCACACCGCTGGGTGAGGGCAAGACTGTCACCACCGTGGGCCTGAGCCAAGCGCTGCATCATCTGGGCCGACGGACCTTCGCCTGCGTGCGTCAGCCCTCGCAGGGACCGACCTTCGGCATCAAGGGCGGCGCGGCCGGCGGCGGCTACTCGCAGATCATCCCCATGGAGGATTTTAATCTGCACTTGACCGGGGATATTCACGCCGTGGGCGCGGCGACCAACCTCTGCGCCGCGGCGATAGATGCGCGGCTCTTCCATGAGAGTCGTTATAGCGACGCGCAGCTCGCCGAGCGGGGCCTCAAGCGCCTGAGCATAGACCCCTACAGCATCACCTGGAACCGCGTGCTCGACGTGAACGATCGCGCGCTGCGCCAGGTCGTCTTGGGACTGGGACGGGCCGTGGACGGGGTGCCGCGCCAGACCGGCTTCGACATCACCGTGGCCTCAGAGGTCATGGCCATCCTGGCCCTGGCGACCAGCTTGCCGGACCTGCGTCGGCGCATGGGTCGGATCGTCATCGGCACCAGTCGCCAAGGTCAACCGGTCACTGCCGAAGACCTAGGGGTAGCCGGGGCGATGACCGTCCTGATGAAGGACGCCTTGATGCCCAACCTGATGCAAACGCTGGAAGGCAACCCCGCCTTCGTCCATGCCGGGCCGTTCGCCAACATCGCCCACGGCAATAGCTCGATTGTCGCGGACAGAATAGCGCTCAAATTGGCCGATTACGTCGTGACCGAGAGTGGCTTCGGCGCCGATATGGGGGCGGAGAAGTTTTTCGATATCAAGTGCCGGGCTTCCGGTCTGCGTCCGGATGCAGTCGTGATCGTGGCGACGATTCGCGCGCTCAAGATGCATGGCGGCTTGGGACAGGTGATCGCCGGCCGGCCGCTTCCCTCGGAGCTGATCGCAGAAAACTTGCCGGCACTGGAGAAGGGTGCCCAGAACCTGCGGCATCATATTGGGATCGTCAAGAAGTTTGGCCTGCCAGCGATCGTGGCCATCAATCACTTCCAGAGCGACACGGAGAAGGAGATCCAACTGCTAAAGCGCATCGCCGAGGAGGCCGGCGCCGAGGGAGCCTATCTGTCGGACGTTTGGGCTCAGGGCGGCGAGGGCGGCCGCGAGCTGGCCGAGGCGGTGATGGCCGCCGCCGAGAAGCCTTCAGAGTTTCGCTTTCTCTACCCGCTCGACCGTCCCATCAAAGAGAAGATCGAGACGATCGCCCGTGAGATCTATAACGCCGAGGGGGTAGAGTACGAAGCCAAGGCCGAGCGGCAGATCAAGCTCTATGAGAAGCTGGGCTATGACAAGCTACCGATCTGCATGGCCAAGACCCATCTGTCCCTCTCGCACGATCCTCACTGGAAGGGAGTGCCTTCCGGTTACCGGTTGCCGGTGCGTGAGGTGCGCGCCTCAGTGGGAGCCGGATTCCTATATCCGCTCTGCGGGGCGCTGATGACCATGCCCGGCCTGCCCTCGCTGCCGGCCTTCATGAAGGTGGACATAGACGAGTCGGGCAAGGTGGTGGGATTATCCTAGACATCCGGTAGGGGCGAGCCTGTGTCTTCATCTTCGCTTGCTATCACTTGAGGAGTTGAGATAAGATGGGATGAGGCTTAGAGCTCGTTGGCGCAGCATAAAGCGCAAGCCCCGACTGTAACTGGCCTGAGTATTGCTAGAGAGGCGAGATGTCAGGGAAAACCGGCCGCAAGAGCAGAGATGAACAGTTATGTTTGGATGGCTCTCACCCGGTTTTCCCTCGTTTGCTCGACGACGATGAACGGACCTCACTGGCTAACCTCGCCAGTATGATCTCTTATCACCTGCAAGAGATGCTCTATCAACAAGGAACACCTATCCTGGGACTCTATTTTATCTGTACAGGGTTAGCGAAAGTTGCGCGCCGCACGCTACAGGGGAAATCGCGCTTGATCGCCTTGGTGAGCGATGGAGGGGTACCTCCTTATCTCTTCTCTCGGGGTGGGCACATTACATACTGTGCGGCCTTGAAACCGACACAGGTGGCCTTTATCGAACGAGCAGCGTTTCGTGGCTGGCTGGAACGCCATCCTAAGGCTGCTCTCTCACTGCTGGAACGGGTCAGCAACGAGGTCGGGGAGGCCTGGACAGAGTGGACTCGCGGCGAGTACTACATGGGAGTGGCCCAGAAACTAGCCTGCAGGCTGCTGGAAACAGCCCGGCGATTTGGACTTCCTCAAGCGTCAGGCGGTGTGCTGATCGACCTGCCCTTGACCCATCAGGACTGGGCCGATTGGATTGGTCATAGTCGGGAAAGGACGAATGACGTTTTCTGCGACTGGCAGAGACGAGGGATTGTGGCTTTAAAGAGGCATCAGGTGCTCATTCTGCGGGAAGATCTGCTACACAAGTGGGCTTCAGAGTAGCGCTTGAAATGTGACGCAGATCACAGGAAATTTGTGACGTGGACCCTTGGCGGTTGGCTTTCCTCACCTAAGATTAAGCATATCTACAACTTGCGAGCGGGGTTGATAACGCTCGAGGAAAGGAGTAAAAATGTGCTGTGGCAAGGATGAGTATGATCTGAGCAAGAAGGTGCGGATAGGTCTGAATCGGAGGTAGTCCTTGAGAGTAGCAGGCGGGACATCTCTGGCTTTAGCATTAGGTGGTGCCGGCTTAATCAGCAGCAAGGTATTGGCCGGTCCTAACCAACAAGCTGCTTTCACCCTCACTGCGGACGGAATGACCGCATCGGGCAATCCATTTGTGACCGACACGCTAAGGGGGCTTGACATCATCTTCAAGTCGCCAGAAGGCCCGCTGACTATTCACGTTGGCGTAGGCCCAAACGGGGCCTCTGGCTCTGTTCTCATCAATGGAGCAGATGGCACAATCGCCAGTAACTATAAGATAGAGCCTGCATTGATGAATGCTCTGCAAAGGGTATCCATTGATGCAAATGGACTGCTGCAAGCGATACTACAACGCGATGCTGGTGTGCTCCAACGCATCTATAACCAAATCACTGCACAAGCGGGCAGCGATTTCCCCAGCAAGATACGGAGTAAGCTAAGTGCCAATGGTGGAAACCCAATTACCATTTCCACTAAGGATGAGGACATTGCGAACATTATGCAAGCCTCAAAGAGTATAAGAGGTGATCTCTTGAGCATAGAGATAACTGAAGCCTTGGCTTTTAGTAGACAACATCAGGAATTTATCCACGATCTTGCGACCTTGATGCCAGCGTCTACAGGTGGAGTCAATGGGGGTGAAGGAGTTGCATTCTCTGTTGTCGCTGGGTGTGTTGGTTGTGGATTGGGTGGACTAGCTATCGTCGGGTCGGTACTTGTTGCGTTTGCCACCGATGGCCTTCTTGCTGAGACCGTGCCAGGAGTTATTGGGTACCTTGGAGGAATTGGTGCCGAGGGTGCTGCTTGTGGAGAATGTGCTGGGTTATGATCCCTAATCAAGTAGTTCCACCAAACAATCCGTTGGCCTGACTGTAGTCGATCACTAGATGGATGTTCAGATCGCTAGGCAGAAGGTGTGGACAGATTGAAGATTGATCTATTAACGCTGTTACGTTCACAGTGGGGACCATGGGTCTTCTTGCTGGTAGGGGGTGTGCTTTTCTACGCGCACCAAAGAAGTGTAGCATCGTGGCATTCACTGAGTGGGAAACCTGCCCTTGCAAGCATCTCAAGGATCATCAGTTGGCTATTGTTCTTGGTGGTCATACTGCTAGATACCCTAGTATTCAACTATGTTGTTACCGGCTGGATATTAGGCGTAATAGCCTTTCTGGCTCTTTTATCCACCATGATACGGTTGCGCTACCTCAAGCGCTTGCCACAGCAGAGCGACCGGAAGGCATAGTGATCTTCCTGCTTGATATAACATCTGGGTTGTGCCAAGGGGGTAAGGATGGTAAACTGAGCTCCTCGATACGAGGAGTGAT
>ENA-ORDP01000618-ORDP01000618.1-marine-sediment-metagenome-genome-assembly--contig:-NODE-618-length-22285-cov-8.131714_pt1 | contig 22285 bp, 20 predicted proteins | sample MGYA00248627_ERZ508539 | MGnify/ENA primary metagenome ERZ508539 (study PRJEB26208, sample SAMN05571518) | marine sediment metagenome | biome: deep sea; feature: Hydrothermal vent; material... | reverse complement strand
CCATCCTACTGTTTTTCGTGGCAAGCCACGGGGAATTAAACCCAAAGAGATTAAATATATTGTCACTTGTCACTGGTCACCTGAATAAAAGTCTCGCCTTTTTTGATCATGCCCAGTTCGGTGCGCGCACGTTCCTCGACCGCTTCCTGCCCCTGTTTAAGATCCTCCACATCAGCCACCAGCGCCGCATTACGTTGTTTTAATTTTGTGTTTTCCTGTTGCTGGTTCTGCACAGCCTGTTGCAGATGATGTACCGTGGCCATACTGCCATCCCCCACCCACAGATCGTATTGCAGGAGCAAGAAAAGGAATAGCAGAATGGCCGTCAGTATTTTCATCTGCCTTTACATAAGATTATAAAAAACCTGTTTACCCGGATAGACGGCTTCATCACCCAAGCCTTCGGCGATACGCAGCAATTGATTGTATTTGGCAATGCGATCGGAGCGGGACATAGAGCCGGTTTTGATCTGACCGGCGCAGGTAGCCACGGCCAGATCGGCAATAGTGGTGTCTTCGGTCTCACCAGAGCGATGGGAAATAACTACGGTATAACCCGCTTTCTTCGCCATCGCAATCGCATCGAGGGTTTCGCTCAGGGTGCCGATCTGGTTGACCTTGATGAGAATGGAATTGGCAATGCCTTTATCGATACCTTCTTTAAATATTCTGGTATTGGTGACATACAGATCGTCGCCCACCAGTTGAACCTTCTTGCCCAGCCGCTCGGTCAACAGCTTCCAGCCGTCCCAGTCATCTTCAGCCAGACCGTCTTCGATACTGATAATCGGGTATTTATCCACCCAGGATTCCAGCACATCGATAAACTCACTGGCGTTAAGTTTTCTGTTTTCCGAAGCCAGATCATACAGGCCGTCTTTATAGAATTCGCTGCTGGCGGCATCGATACCGATGAAAACATCTTTGCCCGCCTCAAAGCCCGCCTTGTCGATAGCTTCAAGAATAATCTCGATGGCCGATTCGTTGGACGGCAGATCCGGTGCAAAACCACCTTCATCCCCCACGGCGGTATTCAGCCCCCTGTCACGCAGGACTTTTTTCAGGGTATGAAAAATTTCCGCGCCATAGCGCAGAGCTTCGTTGATGCTGGGTGCGCCGACCGGGATGATCATGAACTCCTGAAGATCGACGCTGTTATCGGCATGGGATCCACCATTGATAATGTTCATCATCGGCACCGGCAACTGGTAGCCTTCGCCGGTATTGAGATACTGGAACAGCGGCACCCCCAGCGCCCGCGCGGCGGCATGGGCGCAGGCCATGGATACCGCCAGTATAGCGTTGGCGCCCAGTTTGCCTTTATTCTCAGTGCCATCGAGATTGATCATGACCTCGTCGATAGCACGCTGCTCCCTGACATCCATATTCATCAGGGCCTCACAAATCACACCGTCCGCATTGGCTACGGCCTTGAGTACGCCCTTGCCGCCATAGCGGCTTTTATCGCCATCGCGCAACTCAACGGCCTCACGCGTACCGGTAGAAGCACCGGAGGGCACCGCCGCGCGACCCTTGACACCAGACGCCAGAATGACATCGGCCTCAATGGTCGGATTACCGCGCGAGTCGATGATTTCACGGGCAATGATGTTTTTGATTTCAATTCCTGAAACTGACATTTAGCTTGTTCTCTCCAAAATTTTATAAAAATACTTAGCTGTAATCCTGTAGGGTGGGCACGGTTTTTGTGCCCACCAATATTCCGCGTGGGCACAAAAACCGTGCCCACCCTACGAGGCTTGTTCTCTCCAAAATAAAAAAAACACTCAAATCATATCTTCAATAAATGGCTGCTGTTTGACGGTTTTATCAATCGCCAGCAAGACTTCCAGCAATTCCTGCATACGATCCAGTGGCCATACGTTAGGTCCATCGCTCAATGCTTTGTCCGGATCGGGATGGGTTTCCATAAACAGACCGGCAACACCGGCGGCGACGGCGGCGCGCGCCAGTAGCGGCACGAACTCCCGCTGACCACCCGACGTGGTTCCCCGGCCCCCAGGCTGCTGCACCGAATGAGTCGCGTCGAACACCACCGGACAATTCGTTTCGCGCATGATCGCCAGCCCGCGCATGTCGGATACCAGCGTGTTGTAACCAAACGATGCGCCGCGTTCGCACACCATGATTTGATCATTACCTACTTCACGCGCTTTATCGACCACATTTTTCATGTCCCAGGGCGCCTGAAACTGGCCTTTCTTGATATTTACCGGGATACCCTGACGGGCAACGTTCTGAATAAAATTAGTTTGCCTCACTAAAAAAGCAGGCGTCTGCATGACATCCACCACGGCGGCGACTTCGTTCAAAGGCGTATCTTCATGTACGTCGGTCAGCACCGGCACGCCTATTTGCTCCTTAACGGCCTGTAAAATGCGCAACCCTTTTTCCAGACCCAATCCGCGAAAACTTTTGCTTGAGGTGCGATTGGCCTTGTCGAAGGAAGATTTATAAATAAAGGGGATGCCCAGTTCGGCGGCAATCGTCTTCAACTGCCCGGCAGTGTCCAGCGCCAGTTGTTCGCTTTCGATCACACAGGGACCGGCCATTAAAAAGAGGGGCTGGTCAATACCGGCTTCGAAACCACACAGTTTCATGTGCTGAGCGCCTCCCGGCTGTTCGCTTTTTCCTTTAACGCACGGGCGGTACTGACAAAGCCCGTAAAGAGCGGATGACCTTTACGCGGATTGGAAGTAAATTCAGGATGAAACTGACAGGCGATGAACCAGGGATGATCGGGAATTTCCAGCACTTCAACCAGATTGCCATCCTGGGACAGCCCGGCAAACTGCAGGCCGGCCTGCTGTAAGGACTCACGATACTGGTTATTGAGTTCATAACGATGGCGATGACGTTCCATGATCTGTTCCTTGCCGTAGAGTTCGCGTATCTTTGATCCGGCTTGCAGAATACAGATCTGGCCGCCCAAACGCATAGTGCCCCCGAGGTCAGAATCGGCATCCCGCTTTTCAACCCGGCCGTCCGCCGCCTGCCATTCGCTGATCAGGCCGATAACCGGATCTGGCGTATGGGCATCAAACTCGGTGCTGTGCGCCTGTTTCAGCCCCAGCACATTACGGGCATATTCGATCACCGCCACCTGCATGCCCAGACAGATCCCCAGGTAGGGAATCCTGTTTTCACGGGCAAAACGCGCGGCTTCAATTTTGCCTTCTACACCCCGCAGACCAAAGCCACCGGGCACCAGAATCGCGTCCACCCCGGTCAGGCAATCCGTTCCGGATTTTTCAATCTCTTCCGAATCGATATACACAATACGAATTTTCGTATACGTGTGCAGGCCCGCATGGATCAAGGCCTCGGACAGAGACTTGTAAGCTTCGGTGAGTTCCACATACTTGCCCACCATGGCAATGGTAATCTCGCCGGTCGGGTTAGCCTGGGCTTCGGTCACCGCGTTCCATTCAGACAGATCCGGCGGGCCGCAGTCCAGATGCAATTTCTCAACCACGATCGTATCCAGCCCTTCTTCATGGAGCATCTGCGGGATTTTATAAATACTCTCGGCATCTTCAGCAGAAATCACCGCCCGCACCTCGACATTGGTGAACAAGGCGATTTTACGCCGCTCATCCCCGGGCAGGGGACGATCGGCGCGGCACAGCAATACATCCGGCTGGATACCGATGGAGCGCAGTTCTTTTACTGAATGCTGGGTAGGCTTGGTCTTGATTTCCCCGGCAGTGGGAATATAAGGCAGCAGGGTCAGGTGTATGTAGAGTGCATTATCATGCCCCATCTCCACGCCCATCTGGCGAATCGCTTCGAGAAAAGGCAGTGACTCGATGTCGCCCACTGTGCCGCCGATTTCAACCATGGCGACATCGGCGTCTCCGGCCCCTTTGACGACACAGCGCTTAATTTCATCGGTGATGTGCGGAATCACCTGTACCGTACCACCCAGATAATCACCGCGGCGTTCCTTGCTGATCACATCGGCATAGATGCGCCCGGTAGTAAAGTTATTGCTCTGCTTCATGGTGGTATTCACGAAGCGTTCATAATGCCCTAGATCAAGATCGGTTTCGGCGCCGTCCTCGGTGACGAAGACTTCGCCGTGCTGGAAAGGACTCATGGTGCCGGGATCTACATTGATGTAGGGATCCAGCTTCAGCAAGGTCACATTAAGGCCACGGGATTCGAGAATCGCCGCAAGAGACGCGGAGGCAATGCCTTTTCCAAGTGAGGAAACGACGCCACCGGTAATAAATATATACTTCGTCATGTTATCGCCAGCAATCAGGGAGTGGATGAAATTCCTGTCATTTTCCCGCATTGCAGGGGATTGTTCGAACATGCGTCAGGAACGTTTGCTGGGGAGGCATTGTCGCTGTTTTCGAGCGCTGTTTCAATCACTGTAGACAGGCTTATACCTGTTCTGTGACAATTATTAGCCCTGATTCATCTGCATTAGCTTGCCAGGGTTCGCAAATACAGTAACCGAGTACCTGGATAATCTCCTCGCCTGCATAAATCAGGGGGATGCGGTTTCGTTCCCAGGGCGGCACCCCCCATTCCTGCCACAATGTCTTCAACCGGTGCCCCTGTTTGCGTCCCAGTGGACGGCAAACCTCTCCACCCTGCCGAAAACGCACCGAAATATCCGAACGTCCCTCAAGGGAGGCCTTCAACCCCACGCCTTTTTGCCGTTCAAGTTTCAAGCGGCGGCCATCCGCCAGTTCCAGATCGTCTTTTAGATCCCAGTCCAATGGATCACAAGCCAGTGAATCCCGGCCTGCCTCTGCCGGCAATAGATACAGATCATCCTGATAACGCCGGATCATGCTGTCCGCCCAGCCCACCTGCGGTTGCGCATCCTCCCGTGCGGACAGTACTTCAGCATGGATGCGCTGCAACTGTACGCAAGAAGGCAATAAAATCCCTTGCCGGTGTATCCAGTAACGCAGCACGTTATCCTGACGTTCCCGACTCAGCAAGCTCAGGGCATGAATAGAAAGACAGCCCGACCGACTGCCAGCCAGCACCTCCATATCTTCTGCCGCCAGTTCATCCAGCAAACGGCTCGCCGCCGACTGATGTTGCGCCGCGCGCGCCAGCGTATGCGCCAAAGCGGGCCAGCGCGGCAGTAGATCCGGGATAATGTTGTGCCGCAAAAAATTGCGATCAAAATCCGGCGACTGATTGCCCGGATCCTCAATCCAGTTCAGCCCGGCTTCATTCGCATAGTCACGCAGATGCTGGCGGGAAACACCAAGCAGTGGCCGACCCATCCAGCCTTTTGAGAAAGCCACATACCGTGGCATAGCCGCCAGCCCGCGCACTCCGGCACCGCGAAACAATTGCAGTAGCAGAGTCTCGGCCTGATCATCTTCATGATGCGCCAGCAGCAATCCATCACCATCGGTCATCAACTGCTTAAAGACATGATAACGCGCCTGGCGCGCAGCCGCTTCCGGACTCTCGCCCGCATCCCCCATGCCATCCACTGAAACAGCCTGAAAAGCCACGCCCAGCCCGACGGCTATCTGCTCACAATGTGCCGCCCAGTGATCGGCCTCCTCGGCAAGACCGTGATTGACATGCAGAGCAGATATGACCGTCGCAGGGAGTTGATCCTGGATTGCCACGAGGGCATGCAACAACACATGGGAATCGCAGCCGCCGCTATAGGCCACCCGGTAATGCCGGGCAGGAGGAAATTGTTTTAATTGAGCCAGTAGAGCATTAAGCAGGGAACTCATTACCCTTATCCAGAACTACAATGTAGGTTGGGCTAAGCAAAGCGAAGCCCAACAGGTACTTTCGGTTGCCTGAAATTATACGGCCACTTGTTGGGCTTCGTTTCACTTCATCGCAACCTCTTTCTACCTGTTTTTTTGATAAACTGTTCAACACCAGAACCTATTCGGTGTAGTTACCGTAACTGAGCAGTTTTTCATAACGCTGGTCCAGTAACTTATCCAATCCAACAGATTCCAGCGTTTCCAGACTTTCAAGCAGCGCCGCTTTAACATTGGCGGCGGTCATATCAATATCCCGGTGCGCCCCCCCCAGCGGTTCATTGATAATGGCGTCAACCAGGCCCAGTTCTTTCAGACGCGGTGCGGTCAGGCCCATCGCTTCGGCCGCGTCGGCCGCCTTGTCGGCACTCTTCCATAAAATAGAGGCACAGCCTTCCGGTGAGATGACGGAATAGGTGCTGTACTGCATCATCAGCAGACGATCGCCTACGCCAATGGCCAACGCGCCGCCGGAACCGCCCTCGCCAATCACGGTACTGATGATGGGGGTCTTCAACTGGGACAGGATCAGCAGGTTGCGGGCAATCGCTTCACTCTGGCCCCGTTCTTCCGCCCCCAGACCGGGATAGGCACCGGGGGTATCGATAAACGTCAGCAGGGGCAGTTTGAATCGTTCCGCCATAGTGAACAGGCGCTGGGCTTTGCGGTAACCTTCCGGGCGCGGCATGCCGAAGTTGCGGCGAATTTTTTCCCGGGTATCCCGACCTTTCTGCTGCCCCATAACCAGCACCGGTTTGCCCTCCAGGCGTGCCAGCCCGGCCGCGATCGCGGCATCATCGGCAAAGGCGCGATCGCCGTGCAGCTCATCAAAATCAGTGAAAATACGTTCAACGTAGTCCAGAAAATAGGGACGCTGGGGATGCCGGGCCAACTGCGCAATCTGTGCGGATTGCAGACTGGAAAAAATAGATTCCGTCAGTTCGCGGCTCTTGCTCTGCAGACGGCTGATTTCCTCGCTGATATTAATCTCGTTGTCAGAACCCACATAACGCAGTTCTTCAATTTTCGCTTCCAGCTCCGCGATAGGTTGTTCAAAATCCAGAAAATTCAGGTTCATAAAATACCCGGCACAGTCAAAACAGAATTCAGGGGGGAAACGATAAGAACCCGGATCATACCGTATATTCTACGAGCGGGCCAAACTAGTGCAGTGTCCTGAATAGTATGCCTATTAAGACATACTATTCAGGACACTACACTAAAAAGAAGTCCCGTTCATACGGGTGAGGAATTTTTTTCAGCCTGTCCCGGCCGTTTCGATATTTTTAATAATGGGGCAGCCGTCTTCGGTGTTGCGACAAAGATTCAACAATAATTGCAATTCATTTTTCAAGGATGACAGTTCTTCCAGCCTTGTTTCGATTTCCAGCAGTTTTACGGCGGTAAGCTGGCGCACTTCATCCCTGGCATGTTGCGGGGCTTGACGCATCTTTAATAACTCTGAAATTTCCGCAAGACTGAAATTCATTTTTTGCGCACGTTGAATAAAACGCAAATGGGAAATATCCTGCTCGGTGTATTGGCGAACACCTGAAACATTGCGTTCTACTGTATTTAAGAGTCCGATTTTCTCATAGTAACGCAGGGTATCCTGCGTGAGTGACAGGCGCTCACTGACGGCACTGATTTTGTAACGCGAGTTATCCATTGCTGTCCCTACATCCAGATATTTACCAACAGAAAATATTCATTGACAAGATAAAGACCGCTAAGGATAAGGATGGTTCCCGCGATGACTTCAAATGTTTTCTGTCGTCGTTGCATAAAACTTAACGATTCCAGCCAGCCCATACTCCAGGCACCAAGAATAATTGGTATGCTGCGCCCCAGCGCGAAGGCAAGCAGCAGCAGGAAACCGAAACCGGGGGAACCAATACTGGCACTGGCCGTCAGCAAGACCAACAAGGCAGGCGTACAAAACGGGCACACCGCTACTGAAAAGGGAATCGCCAGTAAAAAAGCGCCGCCAACACTGCTCACCTGCCAGGCGCGCGCGCTAATCCAGGGTACACGAAGCTTAAGCCAGCCGGGCCAGATTAGACCTAGAAAAATCAGCACCGGCCCCAGCACCAATCCCCACTGTCGTCCTATCGCCGCCCTGACCCACTCCCCTCCCCAGGCTGCCGTCACACCCAGCACCACATGCGTCACCAGCATGCCAGCGACAAAAGCCGCACCCAGTATCAAGGCGCGTTTCGGTTCATGCGCCTTGGTCACATAGGCCAGCATGACCGGAATAGAGGCGAAGGAAACCGGGTTGAAACTGAACACAAACCCCGCCAGAAAACCCAGTCCGAGTCCTGTTAGACTGGCCTGTTCCAGGCTCACCGTTAGCACTGATTCAGAAAGATCAAAGCCTGGCAGCAACAGCACCAGTGCGGCAACATAGAGCAGGCCTGCGGTAAAAAAAGGCGTGCTTCTTGCGAGCTGATCAAGCAGACGTTGATCTTTTATCCCTCTGATGCTGGAAATCATCACCGGCAGGGTAAACAGAGAAGAGAACAGCAGCCCGGCCAGTATCGCAAAAATAATCGAATTGACCTGTATGGACATTCCGGTAACGATTAGAAACAGGGGCAAAGTACAGGCCGGCAGGGTCAGACCCAAACGTACCGGCTCGGGAATAGCATCCGCCTGTGGCCATAAACGATATAATTCAAGATGTGGGACGGGCAGGTAGACAAAACGCGATACGATATAGACCGTCGCGATCAGCGCCAGAATGAGGCTCGGAAAATAGCCGTTCCAGACAAACGGCGTTGTCAGAAACACCGCCAGCGCCAACAGTGTGGACAGAAAAGCGCTGCGTATCAGCCAGAGCAGAAAAACCGGGGTAAATAGCCTGGCCCCGGATTGTTGATGTACTCGCACCGAGAACAGAGTGTGAGTCGCAATCGTGCAGGGTTCATAAAAAGCGAGTAAACCCAACAGAGCCGCTGTGATCAATAAAAGTTCACTCATGTTCCCTTCGGCCTGAGTTGAGCTTCATGAAGCTGAGTTTTACGAATCTGCGCTTCCAGCACGGACTCCAGTTTCCGCGCTGAGGGTAAACGGGTGAATACCAGTTGCCCATCAATGGCAATGGCGGGGGTGGACAATACGCCCAGGCTGACGGCATAGTCCAGCTCCTGCAGAATGTTGACTTCACGCCAGTGTAGGCAGTCCTCGCCTTTTTCGAGGGCAATTTTTTTCAGCAAATCACGAGCGTGCTTGCATTTACTGCAACCGGGTGAGGAAAATACTTCCACGTTAATACTCATACGAAATTCCAGATGGCTGAGTGTGGCTAAATACCAGATACTATAACTATATGTTCTGGAGTTGACTCCAGATCAAGTGTTTATTTAAATAATTTTCAGGGTAAACCCTTGACTCTGTATCTAGGTACGGAGTGTATATTGAACCTTATACGGATAGGAAGTGTCAGAAGTAATACTCGAATTTGATAATCAGGAGCCAGGCAGCATGTCTGAAACCCCCTCCCAAAATAACAGCCGCTCAATGATCGCGGCTGTCATTGCCGGAATCGGCGCCTCGCTCTGTTGCGTCGCCCCACTGGTATTACTCACGCTCGGCATTGGGGGTTCCTGGATCAGCACGCTCACCGCACTTGAACCCGTTCGTCCGGTATTTATCGGCATCACCCTTGTCTTTCTCTACCTGGCCTTTCGTAAACTTTATTTGCTGCCGATTAGCTGCGATGTCGACAAAGCCTGTGCCAAACCTGAAACCCGGCGCAACCAGCGTATTATTTTCTGGATACTCAGCACCTTGATTATCGCTTTGCTGGCATTCCCTTGGTACGCAGGATATTTAATCGATTAAACTCTCCCGCAGAAAGCTGCGGGGTATTAAGTTGTAGGTTGGGTAGAACGAAGTGAAACCCAATAAACAAGTCTGATGATGGGTTTTGCTTCGCGCTACCCATCCTACTGTTTTTCGCTGCAAGCAGCGGGGAATGACACCAAAAAGATTAGCTGGAGTCCTACCATGCCAAAGAAAATTCTGTTTTTTTTACTATTCCTGATCGCGATTAGTGGTTCTTTTTTTCAGATAGCCCGGGCGGGTGAAACAGATTCGATAAAAACGGTGACACTGGCGGTTCAACATATGACCTGCCGAATGTGCCCCATTACCGTGCGTAAGTCATTAACAAAACTTGATGGCGTGATCAGCGCCCACGCAGATCTTGACAGCAAGACGGCTACGGTGAAGTTTGATACACGTAAAACAAACATAAAGGCCCTGATTGCCGCCACTACCAATGCCGGTTATCCTTCTTCGGTTAAACGATAATTTCATCCCCATTCCCGCCATGCCTTAAGGAGCGGGAAATACAGCGCCATGCGGATGTTACGTGATTCCATATTCTGTAACGCTGCGGCATAACTCTGCAACTGATAACGATAGCGTTCCTGTTCACTGTCAAGAAAAGCCTCCCGCCCGGCACCGGCATGACTCCCTGTTTTGTAGTCTATAATCCAGCGCGTGCCGTCTTTATCTATGAACGTTCTATCGATAACCAGTCGTCTGATGTCGCCATCGATCCGGAAACTTAGAGCCAGTTCGCAGGCGGCCTGTTGATGTGTACCCGAGAGTATCCAGCGTCCACGCTCATCGCTCAGGGTGTTGTCAATCGCGCTGACGACCTGCTTTACCGCAGACGCCAGCGAGCCACGTGCAACACCCGTTTGCATTAGCATCGACTCGGCCCGTGAATAAAGCTCTGCTGCTGTCGGCGGCTTATAGTGTTCCACACCCTGGCGGGCAATTTGTTCCAGCAGGCGATGCGAGACAATCCCCACCTGCCTGGCGCTATCACCGGCCCAGTCAAATTCAAGGTCCACTTGCATCGGTTGTTCTGAGTCAGGCGTTTGTGCCACTGTTTCCATTGGCTGTATGCCCGGCGGCGGTGCCGGGCATTGCCAGTCAGCCACCAGGCGGGGACGCGGTCGGTATTCAAAAACATTATTCTCAACTTCCGCTGGCTCATCCATGTCTGCCTCTGAATCAGTCTCCTGCTGTACCCTTTGTTTTTCAAGCTGCTCTTGAAACGAGTTAGCGACTACAGGCCAGAGACTGGCGAGTAGGGTATTTCTGCCTGGCTGACGTAAATCGTTGTGACTATCCGTCTCGGTATGGGCAAACAAATGCAGTTGCTGTTTTGCCCGTGTCACGGCCACATAGAGCAGGCGTGCATTCTCAAAGTATTTTTTATCTGTTTCCAGCGCCTGAATATAGTCAGCCGTTTTGTTGTGCTCGCCCTGGGCTGATGTGATCGGCCCAAACAACAGATCCGTATCGCCGTATACACCCGGCTGTTCCAGCCAGTAAAGCAAATGTGCAGCGTCCGCTTTAGGTGCTTTTCCCAGACCGGGAATGATTACCGTATCAAACTCCAGTCCCTTGGCCTTGTGAATCGTCATCAACTGCAAGCGACCGTCTGCACCGGTATCCGGTTTTGCATACAGTCTTTCTACCCGTTCCTGCAATTCAGATATGACTTCTGCCTCGACACGGCTATCCAGCTCTTCAAGCAGAAAAAAGAATTCCTCCGCATCCACCCGCTCAGTATCCTTCAGCAGGCAGGCGGGGCCGCCCAGAGCCAGCCAGGTATGTTCTACCCAGCAGCGTAGATTCTGCCGTGCCCGGTTCTGCACGGCCTGCTCCAGAATAGGGTGTACGCGCTGAATGCGTTGTTGTCCGTCTTCCGTCAGCGCAGTCAATCGAGCATCATCATGCAATAGATCCAGGAGCGTTCGCGCTTTCTCGTTTACGCACAAGCGGTGCAGATCTAACAGACTTAAGCCACAGAAGGGGGCGCGTAATATCGACAGCCAGGCAATCCGATCTGCCGGATGCCACAAGGCCCGGGTCAGGGCCAGAAGATCCTGCACCACGGGACGATCGACCAGTGCCTCGATATCTACCGCCTGAAAGCGAATCCCCTGCTCCCGAAGCTGTTGGCTGATCGCTAGCAGATGACTGCGGTTGCGCACCAGAACAGCCATATTCTGCTCTGCCGGGGTAGTGCGAATGATAGCCATGATCTTTTTCGCCTCTGCCCGATCATCGCGGCCAATACACGTATGTAGGTTGACAGCCTGTTCAGATGTTGCTGCTTTTGCTGCAACCGAAGCGGTATAGCTGACTGCGCCGCTAACCGGATCATTCTGCGCCGGTAAAATATCCGGAAACTGTTCATTCGCCCAGTCGATGATGTTTTTGCAGGATCTGAAATTTACCTGTAGTTGCAGAAAGTCCAGTTTTTTATGCGCCAGTCCTGACTGACAGGTTTCCAGAAACAGGCCGACTTCAGCTTCACGAAAACGGTAAATAGATTGCATGGGATCGCCTACCAGAAAAAGACTACGCCCATCGTTTTCCTCCCAACCCGCGATCAAATTTTTGATCAATGCATACTGATTGATCGAGGTATCCTGAAACTCGTCCACCAACAAATGCTGAATCTGGTAATCCAGCTTCAGGGCCAGATCGCTTGGCGCATCCCCCTGCCCCAACGCCTGGATTGCCCGTAGTGAAATTTCCGTGAAGTCCACTTCGCCCTGTTCCTGAAATATCAGGCGCAGATGCGCGACTGAATAGGGCAGCAATGCAAACAGGGCGTTAAGAATTTCCCATTCATGATCGTTATAATGGGTTGCCGGTAGATTTTCCAGGCTCGCCAGTCGCTTACGAAAATCTTCATTTTCGGACAGAACCTGTAATAAGTTCTGCATGCGTTCCTTCATTTCGGCCAACTGTGCTTTTTCTTCTTTATTCCGGCTACTGCTCGGCGCAGGGAAGCCCTGGGAAACGGTGATGCGTTTGCGCCAGCTTCCTTCTCTGGTCTGCAACAGTTCAGCAATAGCCTGCCATTGTGTTAGCGTCTCAAGTCGGGCTTGCGGCAGAACTTCAATATCCCGGCAGCTCGCAATAAGCGCATCACCGGCACAATGACCGGCTGCAAAGCGCAGCAGGATTAACAGCTCATCAGCCTGTTCCAGTGATAGAATTTGGGACAGGCTCTGGACCAGACGCAACAGCGCGTCCACCACTATATTTTGCAAAGCCTGTTCGATATTACCGCGTTCGAGGCGGGGATCGTCCGGATTCGCCACATGCCGCAACCATTGATCGCGGCGCGCCAGCATATCGGCGAGCAGCTCACGCAAATTATCCAGACGATTGTCCAGATGGTCCAGTAAAACGGCGATATGCTGCGCACTCTCAGCCTTGTTTTCGAGTTGAGCGAGGGTGGATTCAGCCGCTTGTAGATAGAGTCGGCGACTCTCTTCAACCACACTGGGTGCGGCGCCAAAACTGGAGAGCAAGGGCATTTGCGCAGCAAGCTTGCTACAGAACGAATCAAAGGTCTGAATCCGCAGGCACCCCGGATTATCCAGCAACGACCAGCCCTGCGCCTGATCCTGCTGCAGCGCTTTGTGAGCCAAACGCCAGGTGACTTTTTCATAGTCTGCATCCGGCTCAGGAAAATCCCGCGCCTGCTGCAATGCGCGCAGAATACGCGCCTGCATTTCACTGGCGGCCTTGCGGGTAAAGGTAATGGCCACGATGGACTCTGGCCGTTGCACGCAACTCAAAAGTTTCAGATAGCGCTGGATCAAAAGGCCGGTTTTACCCGAACCGGCCGGTGCCTGGACGATAAATGAATGGCGCGGATCCAGCGCCTGTTCACGCACCGCCTGATCGACGGGAGGCGAATAGGCACTCATGATCCGGTTTCCCCGGTTTTTTCCTGATTCTGATCCTGACGTTGTTCATGGATTCGGCAGAGGCTGCTCAACTCACAGTAGCGGCAGGTTTCGCCGGGCTTTAAGGGATCGACATCGGCCAGGCCGGTTCTAAAATCCGCACCCAGTTTTTCGACCGTGGTTTTCCAGTTCGCCAGCACGGCTGTCCAGGATGCCATCTCCCGAGTCTGCTTCATCCCCTCATAGCCCTTTACTTTGGGGACCAGGTCAGACTCTTCGCAAATCCCCTTGAAGCTCAGTTCTTTAGCGTGCAACTGGGCAAACAGAATCCCCGCCAGCGATCCCTGTATCACACTGGCATACAGTGGCAACTGGGGTTCTTCCGGGCGCGCGCCAAACCACTGACTGGCCGCTACCTGCCCGGTTTTGTAATCGATCACCAGAAGACGCCCATCTTCCAGCTTATCCAGCCGATCCAGTTTCAGTCGAATCGGCACGCCGCTGATCTGTGTTTCCAGTAATTGTTCGGTTTCCAGCACCTGGAAAGGTGTACGTTGTTTTTCAATCTCCAGCCAGTTCAGGACATAGCGTTGCAGCCGTTGCTTCTCCAGCTTCAGATATTCACCTGAAAATTGTTGCGGCAATGCTTGCTGCGTTTCCCGAATGGCAAGACGCGACATATCTTCAACCAGTTGATGCAGAGCATTATCATTTAATTTTAACAGGCAGGCCTGTGTTTCAAGCGTATCCCAGACAAGTTCCAGTACCCGATGGAGCAGCGTTCCGCGTGACATCGGATCAAGACCAATATCCACCGTTGCAAAGGGACGTGCTGCCAGCCGCAGCTCGGCAAAGGCCCTGAACGGACAGTTAGATTGCAGACGAATGATGCTGCTGCCACCGCCTGTCTTTTCATGCAGGAGTTCTATCGTTGGCGCAACGTCTTCGGTCAACAATTCCCGTTGCTGCTGAGTATGAATAAGATCCCGCCAGCTCGGTTCCTGCCAAAGCGCCAGGGCAGACGGCGCCTGCCGAGGTAATTTATTAAACAGTGAACTGGGACGCAAAGATTCGGCTCCCACTCCGCTCGCCGGGTAACTGAGCACGATGGTCCCGGCGCTGGCCAGCAGACGCCGGGTCAGTTTACGCGCTACCGCCAGCTCGCGTGTCGCCGTCGCATGCGGCATCTCATGCTGACGTTGCAGCGCCAGGGAAATAAAAGGATTTGGGCCTGTGGTTGCCGGCCAGACATTATCACTCATCCCCATCAACCACAGGGCATCGAACTGTAGACCACTGGCCTCGTATAAACCCAATACCTGCACCCCGGCGTCAGGCGATTCCGGCTGGAAGGTTTGCTCATTCGTCAACTGGCGCAAATGCCCCAGCGCCTGTTGCGCGCTCATCGCTCCACTGCTCAGTTGCCCGCCAATGAGATCAAGCCGGGCAAAGGCAGTCAGCAGTTCCCGCCAGGCTTTATGAGTCTGATATTCTTCACTGCAGAGGCTGCGCCCGATCGACCAGCCAGCCGTATTTAGATAACGGGAAAACCGTTCTACCCAGTGTCTGGGCAGATCCCGAGCGGGTAACGAATCAATAACAGGGCTTAGCGCACGAAGATGCTTGGCCAGTACCGGGCAGTGCCAGGGCTGGGTGTCCTGCGCCGCAAAAAAGATCAGCGTCTTAAGGGATACCTGTGGCTCAGCGGTTTCCCGCAGACGCCGGTCCAGCAGCGCACGCTGCTGGTATTCGCTTTCCCAGCCCGCTATAAAAGGCGACAGCAACAAGGCGCTGGCAGTGCTCAGATCAACCCGTTGCCTGCTCAGGGCCAGTACATGAAAGGCCGCCTGTATCAGTGGATACTGGCTTAATGGCTGTCCCAGAGAAATATTAAACAGGGGCGCGGAGGCGTTTGACGGTGTGAATGGCGCGCTCGAGAGTATGGATGACAATTCCCGAATGATAACCCCGCGCCGCTGTTCCAGATTGGGCACGACAACAGCAATCAATGCCTCGGGGGTTTTCGTGAGATGCTGCCGGAGCCAGCGCGCCATAGTGTTAATCTCATCGCGCTCGTCCGCGCATTCGACGAGCACACAGTCAGCCTGCCGGTCTTCAGGCACTATCCAGCGAATTTCGCAGCCTGACTCATGCAGGGTTGCAAACAAATACTGTTGCTGGGGAGTAAGTTCATCAAAGCCGGCCAGTAGAATGGTTTGCCCGGTAAAGGGATTTTCATGGGCAAATGCCTTCGCCAGTTGTTTCGGAATCTGAGCCGAAGAAAGCCAGCGGTTGGCTTTACAACAAGCCCGAAATTGCGTAGACCAGTTGAGGAAGGCGCGAGCATCTTCATTCAGCTCAGGGACATCGGCTGAATTTTCAAGCCGCCAGGCATGCAATAATTGCCAGGCCTGCTGCACCTGGCGAGCGGTGGCATGAGGGCGTAACAGGGCTTCGCCTTCGGAAGAATGACGAATGATATCTTCCCATAACAGCGCTTCCTGCTGCGCATTCAAGACTATTTCCGCTTCAATCGCCCCGTTGATCAGCAAGGTTTCCCGCGCCTGATCCAGCCAGTTTTGCAATGGCATAATGACAGGCGTGAGCCAGACAGTCTGCTCACGGGCGGCCGTATGGCGGGCAAAGTTTTGACTGATAAAACGGGAAAGGCGAAGGTTGCCCGTCAGTAGACAGGCACCCTGCTGAAGACCTTTAAAAAGTTCAGTCTGTGTAATGACCTGCGGTTCAAGCACCTGCCCTGCACCCTGTCTGGAGTCGAAATCAGGTGCAGTATACTACTATCCAGGCCAATATCCGGTTCCAATTCCCGTGCCCAGATCGGCTTCGATGAGCCGTTGTCTGACTTCGAGGAGTTTCTCGATGAGTGCCGGTTCCTGTTTTTCATAGGCTTTAGCATCCGGAATGCGTTTCACCACCACACCCAGCAATTCAGTAATGGCATTGCCGATCGAGTTCTGACTGATGGTCACGATCAGCTTGCCTTCATCATTACGATAGATCAGTTGCTTAAAAGCTGCCTGCCAGCGAATCGAGTTGGCATACCTGGCATCGGTAATACAGATATCCCTGACCTTCTTGGCGATCTTGAGGAAATCATTGTTGAACAAGAGAGTGTGTTCAATCTGTTTGGGGAAATACGCGTCTTTCGGAATCGGCGCATTACGGGTCGAAACCTGGGAGAAAAAGGTGCGATAGAAATCGATAAAGCCTTTCAGGATCTCATCATACTCACGCCAAAAACAAATATCCTTCAGAGCCTCTGCGCCGCCCTGAATTTCCCAGCTTGGCAGACCCTGTGGATAACCGGTCAGGGCAAGCGTTGAGGCATCACTTCTGATGGGCTTAAGGATATTTAAATCCAGCGCATCAAAGAACTGACGATAAACATCACGCATATAGGACTGGAACAAACTGTTCTGACCACCATCCGTGAGATTGGGATTATCGGGATCAGCCAGATCGGCCTCGGATAACTGTTTTTTATCAAACACAATAAAGTGATTATGCAACATACGGATACTGGGTACGCCCGGTGAGGTTAGCGGCCAGGTGGCATCCAGGCTGGCTTCCCCCGCCAGCAGCAACGCTTTATCCGGATCGGGATATTTCTCCAGCATGTATTCGATAAGGATCTGGTTCATCCGGTTCCAGACATGTTTGACATTGTCCGGCAACTGGGTACGGCGTACCGGTCGGCCAAGAGGATTGAGGATGCACTTCGAGGTATTGTAAATAATAGAAGTATCAAATTCGTTGCTATGCCCCAGCGCTTTGCGGTACATGAGCAGGTTCTCCGGATTCCTCAACAGACCGTTGTTGTGTATCAGGTCATCCAGGTTTTCAGTGCTGTTAAAGAATTCATTGGGCTTCATGCCCTCGGGCACGTCCAGCGGAATGGGGCGAAAGGGAGTAACAATTTCTCTTGGACCGGACGTCATGGCATTCCTCTGGATTTCTTTTTTCGACTCACAAAGCTTGCAACCACAAGGGAAGCAAGCGGGGTTCATGATAGTCGAGAGTCACAAATAAGCATACCCTGATATACCCAGAGCTTTGTAATACCAGAGAAAATTCAGTTAATGAAGACCGTCAAAAGACCCAGCCTGAATTAGGCAGATTCTCCTTCGATCAAAGCTTGTACTGATGTGGTTAGTTTAGGGTAGAGCGCTATATGACACCTAAAATAACTGTTCATAATATTAAGAGCACTTGTAATACTCCACGTTCCTGGTGAAATCCTGAGCCCTTAATCTGCTTGTCCTTCGACAAGGCTCTCCTGAGTGGAACCGAAGGGCTTCCTTCGACAAGCTCAGGACGAACGATACTTTCTGAAGTGAGCTGGTATTTGGAACAGCTATTTAGCCACAAAAATATAAAGAACAAGAATAGTTTTATCGAAGTAATTAAGAAAATTTCATGACCTGTATTTTGGAGAAAATCGATCGCTTCTCCGCATTTATTTGTCGTTAATGGTATGCATTTCTGCGCAAGAACATGGGAATGAGGGTTTCACTCAGAAGTTCGATCTTATTATAAAAGTTGACGTTCTTTCGCCATGCAGGTATAACTTTGTCAGTTTAAGCTGGCACTGCTATAGTTAATGGAACAGCGGTGTCACGCTGATATGATTTTACAATGTTCAACAACAAAAAGGAGTGGCTTTTATGGTCGCAAAAAAGAAAGCGAAAAAAACTGTTTCTAGTGCAGCCGCCGTAAAAATGGTAGACGCTGCGATGGCTGACCTGGCGGAGGTGACCACCACTTCCGCCAGAGTAATTCTAACTCTGAGCAAAGAAAGCAAGAAACTCACAACCACCACCAGACGCCTGAGCAAAAAACGGACCCTGTTGATGAGAAAGAAAAAATCCGCCGCAGGCAAAATGAAAATGGTTCCTGATGCTGCGAACAGAAAAAACGTAAAACTGATAGAAAATGAGATCGCCGCAATAAGAAAGGAAGCGGCCAGGGTGGCAGGACAAAAAGCGACTCTTACTCCTGAAATGACCGCCTTAAAAACCATCTCAAAACGGGCTATGGCCTATACCAGGGCTCTGGAACAGGCAGACAAGGTGCTCAATAAACCAAAGAAAAAAAGACGCCGGAAAAAAGCTGTGAGGAAGGTAGCGGAAATACAGGTATAAATCTCTTTGGGTGTTATTCCCCGCGGCTTGCAGCGAAAAACAGTAGGATGATGAGCGAAGCGCGAAGTCCAGTAGGAAAACCCATCAGCATGCTACCATTTAAAACCCCGCCAGCTTGCTGCGGGGTTGTTTATCTACGCTCAACATCATATTTCAAAATTAACCGTCAATACCAAGAAGAGGATCCAGTTCATCCATGATATCCAGCTCAGAAAGTTCATCGAACCCACCAATATGTTGGTCGCCAATATAAATCTGTGGGACGGTGTTACGCCCGGTTCGTTTGATCATTTCCCTGAGTTTGGCTTTGTCACCGTCGACACGTATTTTTTTAATTTTCACCCCCTTCTTCTCAAGCAGTTTCTCTGCCCGGGCACAGAATGGACAGGTTGGCGTACTATACATCGTTACTTCTGGCATGCTTTATTTCCTCGCTAATGAGGTGCAACCTCTGCATTTATTTTCGATACTGATTATCAAAATCCGGCTTTGGCGTACCATTTTTTAGCTTCTTCCGGATTCTTTTCCACACCATTGCCCTGCTCGTACATCATGGCAAGAGTCGTTTGGGAACCGGCTAGTCCCTGTTCGGCAGCCAGCTTGAACCATTTTACAGCGGCAGCAGGATCTTTTTCCACGCACTCCCCTTCCATATACATAAACCCCAGTCCGTGTTGCGCCAGAGCATGGTTCTGCTCAGCCGCAGCCTTCATCCATTTCACCGCTTCCTCGTCAACCTGTGCTACACCGAGACCGTTCTGATACATGATGGCCAGCCGGTGCTGAGCTTCGGCATTGCCGTCATGGGCAAAGGGGCCAAGCATCTGGGCGGCATAGGCAAACTGCTTGGACTCAAAAGCCGCCATTGCGCTGTTGAATTCTACTTCTTTATTACTGTCTGACATGGTTTTTCTCCCGTCCGGCCTCTGGCCGGCGATATTAGCTTTGATTCACAGGTGTGACAGTATATCCTGATTCCTTTGTCCTACAAAGTCACTAAGGTATTACTGATGAGGGATAGAGTAAGCTAAATATCTCCCTCTATAGAGATATACAGGCTAGACAGGCAGATCGGTATACTCATTTATTTGAGGAATTCATCCAGCACAACGGGGTGATTTAGATAATAGATTGATATTACAAAACAGTGTGTGATGGCGATGCGCCAAAAGAGGCTGGCAAGGACGCATTGCAAGGAAAAGCGGGATCTGCCCACGATTGTTTGCTATATTCTGCATCAATTTGTCTTCATCGTCCTGGGCGTGGTGAGACGCTGGCAGAGGCTGCGGAAACCGTACGCGAGATACACTGGATTTCTGTGCGCTACGGCAAGGCTTGAAGCTGCCAGAAACGGACCCTGATTTAATTTTTATTGTTGATTAACTTTTAGCTGATACATGAGGAGATTCTGATGAACCAGACTTATTACAATGCCGTATCTAAAATGGAAGAAATGGGTGTCGATGCCGAGTACATCCAGGGCTGGCAGGGTGGCTTTGTGCACAATCCTGAACGGGAAGAACAGCGTGTAAACGAGGCCTACAGCGCGGGTTTCGAAGACGGTCAAAGCCAGACCACTGACAACTTCGGTAAATGGGCCAAGTAAACAACTGAAACTTTCAGTTCGTTAGTGAAAAAGCGGGCTTCTAGCCCGCTTTTTTGTGTCAGCTTTCTGTTCTAAGGGTTCGCATCAAAACAAAGCTATTATTATTTAAATAAATTCGGTATTGCACGCTTGATATGAGTCAGAATTTCGGGAACCTCGATATCCATCACCTGTGAGCTTACCCACTTGCTGTTTCTCTCGCCCAAAGCACGGGTCACCTGTTCACCAAAAAAACGCTTCATGCCAAAGTGAGGTCCTTCCTCATCGGTGTAATTAAATTCGGCATAGTCTGCCATGCGCTGGTTCAGAGTATCGATAAAGGACTGGCGGTATTCTCCCTTGCCAATGACATCCCGCAAATTATCTTCGAGATGCTTGGCGCATTTGATAGCCAGTTCAGTCATGAAACGAACACGCTCGCTTTCATCAAATCGCTCAATGGTAATACGATCTGTAATATGAATTGAAAAAGCGAGAAACTCTGTAATGACGTTCAGACGATGTTGCTGGGAGTCGGTCTGAAAATCCTCATTTTCCAGGCTGAGTACTCCGTGGGTGGCAATTCGCCATAGAATAAAGGCGACAGCGCCGGCAATTTCTTCAACAGTGTGAGTCTTATTCTTTTTGCCCCAACGGCTTTGAGTTCGCAAAACAGCTAATCCTTAATCTAAAATAGTTAAAGTACTATAGATACATTATCTACAAGTATATGTTATACATAAAGTATTGCTCGATCTTAATGTATATTCTCGAATACCTCAAAACTGGCCTGAGTGCGGCTGGTATGCTAGCATACTAATACTTTAGCATTTTGCTATGGTATTATGAAGAGTTTCTTTATTTTAACGCAACTGTGAAAAATATATGTATCTCGAATTAGCTACTCCTGAATTAACTGCTCTGGATCACAGAGTGCAGAAAAACTGTCATATTTCAGATGCGCAATTTGCAGGTAACTACACCCTGTGCATTTATTTGCTTAAAATGCGTGAATTATACCGCTGGGAAACGCAGCAGCCTTTCAGTACCACACTGGGCAATGACGAGGTCGGCGACTGGCTGAAGGATCGTGAGGCGCTTTGGCGCGAACTGGAAGATCATCGCTTTCTATCTCTGGAGATTGATGGTCAACAGCTGGATCCTTTCGAGAGTGATGAGATAAACAGGCATTTACAACGCTATGATCTGGTCTACAGCGGGGGGGTTGGGCGAGGTGCGCAACCCCATTTCTTTCTTGGCGAATTAGTTCGAAAAGTAGAACATGGCGATTATAGCGTACTGATTTCGGGGCGTGAATTTGCTCGTGATCTGGGGTCGCCGCCAGCCATGTCACAGGGGCGAACGATCTATCTACGACGCGAATCTCTGCGCCGTATGCTATGGGAGAAAATCGAGGAATGGCGCTGGAACCGCCCGCTCAATGCGATGAGTCGCACCCTGGCGGAATACGATTTTAGCACCACTAATGTTGAGAGGACACTGGAGCGGCTTACCGATGTGGAATTGGAATCCATGTTAGACCATGAGATTGGCGAGATCATGGCGCAGGACCAGCTGGGCGAAGCCTGGGAAACCCTGCTGGCAACCCTGCCTCACTCAAAAGCGGAAATCATGCTACGTGCCATACGGGATCATCTGGCGGATGCCCTGTCTACTCTGCCGGCCCTCCTCCAGCGTCAGCAAACAGCCTCTATTCACTTTTATTTTGCTAACCTGAACAGCATGCGTAAACATCTTTATCCGGGACTGATGGCCGCCTATGAAGCCTGGTGTCAGGGTGAGGGATTTGCCATCCTGAGGAAACAGATGCTGGCAGGTAAAGCGCACTGGCAAGCCTTATGTGAAGAGATCATGTTCTTTGCCAGCGAATCGGAAAATCCGGACATAAAATCCATTGAACAACGGATTGAAGACAGCCGCCTGTGACCGCTTGTGCTAGGAGCCTTTGTAGGGTGGGCACGAGTTTTGTGCCCACAGGCATTTCCTTCCGTCGCC
>ENA-ORDP01000617-ORDP01000617.1-marine-sediment-metagenome-genome-assembly--contig:-NODE-617-length-22302-cov-3.984357_pt1 | contig 22302 bp, 21 predicted proteins | sample MGYA00248627_ERZ508539 | MGnify/ENA primary metagenome ERZ508539 (study PRJEB26208, sample SAMN05571518) | marine sediment metagenome | biome: deep sea; feature: Hydrothermal vent; material... | reverse complement strand
GATTGATCAAAAAGGCGGCGATATTAACCTTTTGAGATTTTTCGAAAAATAATTAGCGCAGATTGGGTATCTTTTCCTGGATCGTTCATCCCAATGGAACGGCACGAATATCTTTCCATCCTTTGACAGGCAACCTTAATAAAAATATCACGAGTCTCTTCAACGATAGTCCAACCTGTACCCCGCCAGATTCAGATTATAACTGTACCGATACTTATTTTTCTGCACAGAGGAACCGCACATATCGTAACATGAAGAGTAGCAGCGCCTTCTTAATAGATGTTTATATTTGTACTATCATCAATGGCAGATGGATTATTTTGATATTCTGGATCGCGCTCGAGTAAGAATTAAACAGATGGACAATAACGATATCGTGTCATTATGAATTTTTCACAATTTTTTATTGGTCTTATATTACCTGTATTGCTGCTATCTCCCAACAGGCTGCGTGCTGAAGAAACATCAGGCACCCTTGCCCCTGGCGAAATCCCTGTTAATGAAATGTTATTAACCGAAGATGCAGACATCGGGCCTGAGGTAAATACTGAACCAGAGAAAAAAGCGGCAGAAACACTGAATACCCTTGCCCCTGGCGAAATACCCGTTAATGAAATGTTATTAACTGAAGATGCAGACATCGAGCCTGAGATAGATACGGAAGCCGATGAAGAAACCGAGTTAACCGATCAACCGCAGGAAGAAAACCGCCCTTTTTTTTCATTTCTTGATAGCCATCAACGGTTCATCTCCAACCGGTTGCAGCAATATGTGATTGGCGTTGATAATTTTTTTACCGACAACACCGCCGCCAATAAAAGCACGGGCAGTCACATACGTTTATCCCTGGAGTCTACCTGGCCTGAAGGACGGGGAGCAGACTTTCGTGCTGGAATTAGCCTCAGACTTCGCTTACCAAAAACCCAGAAAAAATTAAAACTAATTATTTCAAGTAATATTGATGAACAACGTAATTCTTTGGATAGAGAAACTGGAAAGACCTCATCAACCGATAGCGGCGAAAAGAAAAGCTTCTACACAGGCCTGGAAGGAAAAATAAAAAAAACTGGCAACTGGCGTATTCGCCCTTCTATCGGCCTAAAGCTTCACTCGCCCCTCGATTGGTACGTTCGGTTAAGGGCTAACAGAGACATTACTTTCGAAAAGTGGCTGATGTCCTTTACTGAAACACTTTATTGGTTTGGCTCGACAGGATTTGGCTACGACACGACAGTACGCTGGGACCGTTTACTTAATAACGCGTTATTGTTTCGCAGCAACTCCTTTTTGAGATATACCGATGAATTTGATTACTATGAGATGAGCCAAACATTTAGCCTGACCCACGAATTGAGTAAGAAAAGGGCGATTACTTACAAGATTGGGGTCTTTGGAATAAATGAACCCAGCACACATGCCACAACCTACTTAGTTAATGTCTTATACCGGAGTAAAATACATAAGGATTATATGTTTCTCGACATTCAACCGCAGATATTGTTTGAACAAGAAAATGACTTCAAAGGAAGCGTTGAACTACTGATGAGACTACAAATATTCTATCGGGGGTAAATCAATAATGTTATATAACTGCCGTTACCAATCCCATTATTAGTTCAGGATAAAAACCCAGACAAAGAATCGCTAAACCATTAATACTTAACATGACACGAATATCGGACGCAGCTTCAATACCAGAGGTATCATGAGGTGTATCAAAGTACATCAGCTTAATAATACGCAAATAATAGAAAGCGCCAATAATAGAAAATACAACTGCGGTAACCGCGAGCCAGGTCATATTCACCCCTATCACTGCATGGAGGATGGATAGTTTGGCCCAGAAACCAACAAAGGGCGGTACACCGGCCATCGAGAACATAATAATCAGCATCATGAGCGCAAACCAGGGACTACGCTGATTCAGGCCCCGAAAATCATCCAGCTTATCTGACTCAAAACCCTTCCTGGACATATACATAATCATACCAAACGCACCGAGTGCCATCAGTGTATAGACAATGGTATAAAACATAGATGCAGCATAACCTTCCTTACCTGCTGTCATCACACCCAACAGGATGAAACCAACATGTGAAATAGTTGAATACGCCAACATCCGTTTGATATTGGTCTGTGCAATCGCAACCACGTTACCAAGGGCCATTGAGGCAACCGCCAGGATGATTAGCATGTCTTGCCACTGCACATGTAAACCATACAAACCATCAACTAATAGGCGCATCAGCATGGCGAAGGCCGCTATCTTGGGTGCACTCCCGATAAAGATGGTCACCGCCGTAGGTGAGCCCTGATACACATCCGGCAACCACATGTGAAAAGGCACTGCACCCAGCTTAAAGGCTACACCAACAAGCACAAAGACCAGCCCAAATATCAAAATAATGTTATCACTCTTGCTCATGACCTCAGCATTGATTGTGGCCAATTCGAGTGAACCCGTCGCGCCATAGATCATGGACATACCGTATAACAACATACCCGATGCAATGGCACCCAACACAAAATATTTCATCGCGGCTTCAGAGGCTATGACCGAATCTCGTTGTAACGCGACTAATGCATACAAGCACAGTGACAATAACTCCAGCCCAAGATAAATAGTCAGGAAACTCTGCGCAGAGATCATGACCATCATCCCCAGTACAGCAAACAGGCCAAGTACGTAATACTCACCTTTATACATACCTCGGTCTTTTAGGTAGGATTTCGAATATAGAAATACAGTAAACGTAACAAGATAGACAACGATTTTTAGCAGGTCGCCCATTCCATCGCGTACAAAGTTACCGTGAAAGGCAATGCTTTTCCCTTGCGCAAAGGTCATCACCGTGATCACCGCGAGAGCCACCAGGGTAAACTGGGATAGAATGTAAGTGCCACCCCGTGTTTTATCGTTTAAGAACACATCGACGATCAAAACCAGTGAAGCCATACACAACATGACAATCTCAGGCAGGGCCAGGGGTAGTTGTGAAATCGTCAGGTCATTCATCATGGTAGAAGATACATAGCTTGCTATTAATTCCATAACGTAGCCTATTGCGGTATTTTCGTTTGAAGAATATGGCGAACAAGATTTTCTACACTCTCGTCCATCACTTCAAGTAAGGGTGCCGGATATAAACCAAAGAACAGGACCATCACGGCCAATACTGATAAGAAGAAGAATTCACGGCTATTGATATCGGTCAGGCCTTTAACCTTATCATTGGCAACCTCACCAAAAAATACGCGTTTGACCATCCACAATGTATACGCGGCACCCACGATCAAGGTTAGCGCGGCAAGGAAGGCAAACCACGGGTTGGCCTTAAAGGCCGCCATGATTACCAGGAACTCACCGACAAAACCTGATGTACCGGGTAAGCCTGCATTCGCCATTGCAAAGAAGACTGCAAAGGCAGCAAAGGTCGGCATGGTATTTGCGACACCACCGTAGTCGGCGATCTTACGACTGTGAATGCGGTCATACATAACACCGACGACAAGGAACATGGCACCAGAGATAAAACCATGTGAGATCATCTGTACCACGGCACCGTTAATGCCCGTTATGATCATGGTCGTATCGCCGGTCTGTTTATTATAGATCGACCAGACGATGAATAAGCCCAGTGTGACAAATCCCATATGAGAGATCGATGAATAGGCAATAAGCTTTTTCATATCCTGTTGCACCAGAGCAACGAATCCAATATAAACCACCGCAATCAATGACAGGGTGATCATCAGCCATGCAAGTTCCTGCGAGGCATCCGGTGTAATCGGTAAAGAGAAACGCAAGAAACCATACGCACCCAGCTTAAGCATGATGGCGGCCAACACAACCGAACCCCCTGTCGGTGCCTCTACGTGAGCATCAGGCAGCCAGGTGTGGACTGGCCACATAGGCACTTTGACCGCAAACGCCAACAGGAAAGCAATAAAGATATAAATTTGTTCTTCCAGGGTCAACTTAAGATCCTGTAACTGTAATATCTCAAAGTTACCTGTCTTGTTGGCCATATAAATAAGGGCTACCAGCATAAATACAGAACCCAGGAAGGTGTACAGGAAGAACTTGATGGTCGCATAAACCCGGTTAGGACCACCCCAGACACCGATCACCAGGAACATGGGAATTAACATCGCTTCCCAGAATACATAGAATAACGCTGCGTCCATGGAGGAGAAGACACCCACCATCAGCCCTTCCATGATCAGGAAGGCCGCCATATATTGCGCCGCTTTATATTTGATGACGTCCCAACTTGCGATAACAACAATGACCGTGATAAAGGTCGTCAGCACAATCAATGGCATCGCAATACCATCCACACCCAGATGGTAGTACAGGTTTAAATCACCGAGGCTCATCCACTGTGCATATTCGATGAACTGCATACTGCCATTAGCAACGTTGAATTCAGTATAAAGAGGTATCGATAAAGCAAACGTAACAATCGAAACAATTAGCGCCAAAACACGCGCCTCGCTTGCATTTTTGTCACCGCCAGTGGCAAGCACCAGCATACCGCCGACAATCGGGGTCCAGATAACTAAACTGAGTAAAGGCCAAGTATCAAACATGTTCTACCCTAGTGTACTTATTATTTTGTCCCAGCCATAAACAAAGACTGCGATGAGAATGACCAGTCCTATGATCATGGTAAAGGCGTAGGTATACAAAAAGCCGGTCTGAATATTCCGAAGCTTTGACGAAATATAACCAACCGTCCTGGCTGATCCATTAACAATAGTGCCATCGATAATCTTCACATCGCCCCACTGCCATAATTTGTCACCTAACCAACGGCCAAAGGGTGCAATCAACTTAATATACAAATGGTCCATGTAGTACTTTTCGATGAGCAGGGTATGCAACCATTTGAATTTTGTCTCTAATTTAGCGGGTATATCGGTGCGCTGCATATAAAGGAACCAGGCAACCACAACACCGGCCAGCGCAAGAATAAAGGGCATTGAGAACGGCACGGCATGTGTCACCATGCTAAACCAATCCTGTTTTGGCAGATGACCCAGCACCTCATGTGCAGGTGCAACATAGATAGCACCTTTAAAGAAATTGCCGAACACCATATCCTTGACAAAGATCGCCCCGATAATTACAGAGGGAATCGCCAGCGCGATCAAGGGTACCGTCACCACCCATGGCGTTTCACGGAGGTGTTCACGTGTGTGTTCGTCCATCCTTTCTTTGCCGTGGAAGACCATAAAGTACATACGAAAGCTGTATAACGCGGTAAAGAATACACCCGTGAGTAAAGCATAATGCGCATAAGGCTGAACCCAACTATCCAGACCAGAATGGGCAACCGCTTCGATAATAGAATCTTTTGAATAGAAGCCGGAAAAAAATGGCGTGCCAATCAAGGCCAAAGAACCAATCAACGAAGTCAACCAGGTAATCGGCATGTACTTACGTAAACCACCCATCTTGCGCATATCCTGTTCGTGATGCATGGCAATAATCACCGAACCTGCGCCAAGGAATAACAGCGCCTTAAAGAAAGCGTGTGTCATTAGGTGGAAAATACCCGCTGCATAGGCAGAGGCGCCCAGCGCTGCGGTCATATAACCCAACTGTGATAATGTCGAATACGCCACAACGCGTTTGATGTCGTTTTGTACCAAACCGAGAAAGCCCATCGTCAAGGCCGTGGTTGCACCAATAAACATTACGAATAACAACGCCGTCTCTGATAATTCAAAAAGCGGTGACATACGTGCCACCATAAAGATACCCGCAGTCACCATGGTTGCTGCATGGATCAAGGCAGAGATAGGTGTCGGGCCTTCCATCGAATCAGGTAACCAGACATGCAACGGCACCTGAGCAGATTTACCCATCGCACCAATAAACAGGCCGATACTGATAAAGGTCATCACTGACCAGGGCACACCATCAAATATTTCAATCTCCTGACCAGATACCCTGTCGACATTATTAAATACAGTCATATAGTCCAGACTACCAAAGTACATCAGCACAGCTGCAATACCGAGGATAAAACCAAAATCGCCTACCCGATTGATCAGAAATGCTTTTAAGTTGGCAAAGGTTGCGGTACTTTTCTTGAACCAGAAGCCGATCAATAAGTAAGAAACCAGACCCACTGCTTCCCAGCCAAAGAACAGTTGCAGAAAGTTGTTGGCCATCACCAACATTAACATCGAGAAGGTGAATAGAGCGATATAACTGAAGAAACGCTGGTAACCAGGATCGTCGTGCATATAACCAACGGTATAGATGTGCACCATCCAGGAGACGAAGGTCACAACGACCATCATCATCGCGGTGAGATTGTCGATCATGAAACCAATTTCAAACTTGATACCTTCTGTCGCCAACCATGTGTAAACAGAGGCATTGTAGGTCGCCGCACCATCCAGCACATGATGTTTGAACACCAGCAATGACAACAGGAATGAAATTCCCACGCCAATAATCGTTACCCAATGCGCACCAGCACGGCCAATAACGTTACCAAACAACCCCGCAATAATGGAACCGATTAACGGCGCCAATACGATCCAGAGATAAATATCTGGCATATTCTCAAACACTGCCCTACCCCTTCATCTCGTTAAGATCGTCGACATTAATGGTGCGTTTGTTTCTAAACAACACCACCAGGATAGCCAGACCAATCGCCGCTTCTGCTGCGGCAACCGTCAGGATAAAAAATACAAAAATCTGCCCTGCCAGATCATCCATATAATAGGAGAAGGCAATAAAGTTAATATTTACAGAAAGCAACATCAATTCAATCGACATCAGGAGGATAATCAGATTTTTTCTGTTCAGAAAAATACCTGCCACGCTAATGCTAAACATGATGGCGGCGAGGATAAGCACTTGAGTTAATGTAATCATATCAGCGCACCTTATTTCTTCTGTTCCGAATTCATCTTCACAATACGCAAGCGGTCATCGCGCTTAACAGATACCTGTTGAACCGGATCCTGGTATTTAGTTTTCGTACGGCGACGGAAGGTTAAGGCAATCGCGGCCACAATGGCGACCAACAGGATGATCGCCGCAATTTCAAATGGGTACACATAGACTGTGTACAGTACTTCACCCAGTTCTTTGGTATTACTGTAGTCGGCCGCTTTTGCAGGCGGCGGATACAGTGTACGCATCTTGGTCTTGAGATCCGAGGCTTCAATATTATACAACAACCATGTCAACATCCCGCCAAGCAACCCGGCTACACCAATGCCAACAGGAAGGTACTTAACAAAGCCTTCTTTCAAACGGCTTACGTTTACATCAAGCATCATAACCACAAACAGGAATAACACCATCACCGCACCAACGTAAACCAGCACCAGGGTGATTGCCAGGAACTCCGCTTCCAACATTAACCAAATTGCAGAACAGGCAACAAACGTCAACACCAGGAATAAGGCGGAACGCACAGGATTACGAACAGTGATCACCATCAAGGCGCTGACCACCATCATCGCTGCAAATGCGTAAAATAAGAACTGCACACCCGTCATTGTTTTCGTTTTACCTTAATTATGCTTTAACTTATATTCTTGGTTATCGATAAGGAGCATCTGCTGCACGTGCCGCCGCAATGTCCTTCTCATATTTATCGCCAATGGCTAATAGCTTGTCCTTTGTCATATATAGATCACTATGTTCTTCACCGTGATACTCATATATGCCCGTCTCAACAATCGAATCAACTGGACAGGACTCTTCACAAAACCCACAAAAAATACACTTCGTCAAATCAATATCGTAACGTGTTGTACGACGAGATCCATCAGCACGTTGTTCCGATTCAATCGTTATCGCCAGTGCAGGACATACCACTTCGCATAACTTGCAGGCAATACAGCGTTCCTCACCATTTGGATAACGGCGTAAAGCGTGCAGGCCTCTAAATCTTGGCGAGATCGGGGCCTTTTCATCCGGATAGTGCAGCGTGAACTTACGTGCAAATAAATGTTTACCCGTAACGGATAATCCCTTCATCAACTCCAGCATGAAGAGGCTCTTAAAGAAGCGCTTCAATCCTTGCATCATGCCACTGCCCCCCACCATGGTGAGACTTGACCCAATACCATAAAGCCAACAACCAGAATCCAGACAATCGTAATCGGAATAAACACTTTCCAGCCTAGACGCATAATCTGGTCATATCGATAGCGTGGGAAGGTAGCACGGAACCAGAGAAACAGAAAAATAAAGACAAAAATTTTGGCAAAGAACCAGATCATACCTGGAACCCATGCCGTCAATGCATGCATATCAATGCCGATCCACAGAAAATTATGTACACCTTCAAAGGGTGACAACCAGCCACCGAGAAACATAATCGATGCCAGTGCTGAAATTAAAATTATGTTGGCGTATTCGGCCAGGAAAAATACCGCGAAGGTCATGCCCGAGTATTCAACATGGAAACCCGCCACGATCTCGGATTCACCTTCCGCAACATCAAACGGTGCCCGGTTTGTCTCCGCCACACCGGAGATAAAATAAATAACAAATAATGGTAACAACGGCAACCAGAACCAGTTCAATAAACCGTATTCGCCTTTTTGCGACAAAACGATTTCACCCAGATTCATACTACCCGCGGCCATCAGTACACCGACTAATGCAAACCCCATGGCAATCTCATAGGCCACGATCTGTGCAGCTGAACGCATTGCACCAAGCAATGCATATTTGGAGTTTGATGCCCAGCCCGCAATAATCACGCCGTAGACGCCCATTGAGGTGACCGCGAGTACATAGAGTAAACCGGCATCGATTTCTGAGAGTACCAACTCCGCATTAAATGGAATCACCGACCAGGCCGCAACCGCCGCAACTAACGTAATAACGGGCGCGATGATAAACAGTATCTTGTTGGCGCCCTGAGGAATGATGATTTCCTTGAATGCCAACTTCGCGGCATCCGCGATCGGTTGTAACAATCCTTGCCAACCTACCTTGTAGGGTCCGATACGAACTTGCATCGCGCCGATAACACGACGCTCTAACCAGGTGGTGTAGGCAACGGCCAGGAATAATGGAATACTAATCGTAAGAATCCCGGACAGTGGCATCCACCATAGATACAGCCCGTAGAACCAATCCCAAGCTTGAGTGAACAATTCCATACTCAGCTACGCCCCCGCCACTTCGACCGGGCCATAACTAATACCTAGCTCGACACTGCCGGTCACACCCGTAGGAATAAACGCACAATCATCGGGAATGGCGGCTTCTATATATATAGGTAAGTTTACTCTTGTGTTGTTTTGCATCACGACGGCCATCTGGCTTCCATCAAGACCCAGCTTCCTGGCGGTATTTTGATTCAGCGCAATCATCGCACCCAGCGCATCTTCGGTTGCCTGCAAAGGTGCTGAGCGGCGTACCAATGAATCAATTGCGTATAAGGATATATGTCCAATCCGAGTCAAATCAGATGCACTGGAATCAAGGTTGACTGCTACCACTTCACTATGTGGATTCATATCAAGATCACGAGTCAGACCATCCAGTTCGTCGCGGACTTCTTCTGATGTGAGATAATCAAATCCATCGAGTTCAAGGAAATTACCCATAACACGAAATACTTTCCAGCCGGGTCGTACATCGCCCATCGGTGAAACACTTCCTGTGAAACTCTGCCACTGACCTTCGACATTGACGTAGGTCCCTGATGTTTCTGTAAATGGCGCAACCGGTAACAGGACATCGGCATATTCACGCATAGTACTGGTCGCGAAGGGCGACATACCGATAACAAAGTCCGCACTGTTCATTGCACTCAGTGCTTCATTTGGATTTGCGCAATCGTATTCAGGTTCCACGTTTAATAGCACAAAGGCTTTCATATCATCAGTAATCATCTGCATGGCATGTTTGCCATCAGTCACTTGTTGGCCTGGTGCACGGTGCGGTACGGCACCTGCCAGCCAGGCACCGGCACTATTTGCACCTGCGGTTAAATAACCTAATGTCGCACCCGATAATTCCACAATTGCATTTGCGATACTTCTAATTGAAGAGAAATTCGGGTTTGCGATTGCGTGGATCCCTATTAGCACGGTTGCTCTATCTGCTTCATTCAAATCAGCAGCGATTGCTTTATGTTCATCAGTGACGTTAACTGAACTGATGTCACTAGCGAGCACACCGGGTAACGACTTGCCTGTTATTTCCGATAATGCTTTGAGTACACCCGCCATTTGTGCCGCAACATCATCTGGATGGGTAACAATATTTTCTGAAAGCTCAAAATTAAAATCATAGTCAACACTATTGATAACACTAATCTTCGCGCCTAATTGACTCGCCTTGCGTAAGCGGTGAGCAATAATAGGTTGATCCTTGCGGGTAAACGAACCAACCAGTAACCCTGCATTAATGTTTTCCAGTTCAGCTATCGACTGATCCATACAAGGGTAAGCCGGCATTTTGTCCTGATCAGTAAAGTCTATTTGCTGTAAACGATGATCGATATTGTTACTACCGATCCCGCGCATCATTTTTTGTAAAAGATACAATTCTTCCGTTGTGCTGCTCGCAGAAGCCAATGCGCCAATACTCTGCGCACCACTTGCCGTTTTCACACGCTGCAATCCTTCAACGGCATAGTTCAATGCATTTTGCCAATCGGTTGTCTTCCACTCGCCATCTTGTTTGACCATCGGTTGTAGCAAACGGTCGCCGCTTGTCAGTCCGAGGTAGCTAAAGCGATCGCGGTCGGATAACCACATCTCATTGATCACCTCATTCTCTTTTGGTAAGACACGCATCACCTGATTACGGCGGGTTTCTACATGCACGTTCGAACCGACACAATCATGTGGAGCGATACTGTCGTGACATATGTTTTCCCATGGACGACCGTGGTAACGATACGGTTTGGACGTCAGGGCACCCACCGGACACAGATCAATAACATTACCAGACATCTCTGAACCAACGGCCCGTTCCATGTAAGTACTGATTTCTGTATGTTCACCACGACCCGGTGCGCCCATTTCCATAATACCTGCCACTTCCTGTCCAAACCGAACACAGCGCGTACAGTGAATACAACGCGTCATGTCAGTTGAAATAAGTGGACCCAGGAATTTGTTTTTGACAACACGCTTTTTCTCATGAAAACGAGATTCGTCCTGACCATAACCCATGGCAATATCTTGTAGCTCGCACTCCCCCCCCTGATCACAAATAGGACAATCCAGCGGGTGGTTAATCAATAAAAATTCCATCACACTCTTTTGCGCTTCAATCGCAAGTGGTGATTTAGTCATTACCTTCATGCCATCAGTAACCGGTGTTGCACAGGCAGGTAAAGGCTTCGGCGCTTTCTCGACTTCAATTAGACACATACGGCAATTCGCAGCAACGGATAATTTTTTATGGTAACAAAAACGAGGAATAGTGATACCTGCATCATCAGCCGCTTCGATCACCATTGTGCCCGGCTTGACTTGCAGGGCAATACCATTGATTTCGATGTTAAATAAATCACTCATCGCGTTACTTACACCATGCACTTGCCATGTTCGATGTGATACTCGAATTCATGGCCATAATGTTTAAGAAAACTTTGCACTGGCATGGCAGCTGCATCGCCTAATGCACAAATAGTGCGACCACCAATACGGTTAGCCACATCATTTAATAAATCTATATCCTCAGGTCGACCCTGACCGTGTTCAATGCGATGCACCATACGTGCTAACCAGCCGGTGCCCTCCCGACAAGGTGTGCACTGTCCACACGATTCTTCGAAATAGAAATGTGATAAACGTGCCAGCGTTCTAACCATGCACGTCGTCTCATCCATAACGATCACCGAACCCGCACCCAACATACTGCCCGCTTTCGCAATAGAGTCATAATCCATATCGATTTCCATCGCAATCTCGGCAGGTAAAACGGGCACCGATGAGCCACCAGGGATCACTGCTTTGAATTTGTGCCCGTCACGAATACCGCCCGCCATTTCCAGGAGATCTTTAAACGGCGTACCCATAGGTACTTCAAAGTTACCGGGTTTATTCACATGGCCCGATACACAAAATATTTTGGTGCCGCCATTATTTGGCTTGCCCTGCTCCAGGAACCACTGGCCCCCTTTTTCCAAAATAACCGGGACAGATGCGAGGCTCTCCGTATTATTAATCGTGGTCGGTCTGCCATACAAACCAAAACCAGCCGGAAATGGTGGTTTGAATCGTGGTTGGCCTTTTTTGCCTTCAATGGATTCCAGTAAGGCGGTCTCTTCACCGCAAATATAAGCACCCGCACCCAGGTGCGTATAAAGGTCAAAGTCGAGACCCGAACCACTTATATCTTTTCCTAACAATCCGGATTTATAAGCTTCTTCCAGTGCAGTTTCGAAACGTTCATAAGGTTCCCAGAATTCACCCCGGATATAGTTATATCCAGCAGTCGCGCCAATAACATAACCGGCAATCGCCATACCCTCGACCAGCTGATGCGGATTGAAACGAAGGATATCGCGATCTTTACAGGTACCTGGCTCACCTTCGTCCGAGTTACAAATAATATATTTTTGACCCGGTGCCTGACGTGGCATAAAGCTCCACTTCAACCCGGTTGGGAAACCAGCACCACCACGACCACGTAACGCCGAGGTCTTTAATTGTTCAATAATTTCTTCTGGTGGCGTTTTTTCTTTGAGGATTTTTTTCCACACAGAATAACCACCCACCTTCAGATAATTCTCCAGGGTCCATGGCTGATCAAACTCTAATGTGCGGAAACAAACCTGTCCGTTCATAATCAATCCAGACTATCTATCAATTTATCCAGCTTCTCAGGGGTGAGTTTTTCATGGTACTCACGACCGAGCTGCAATACAGGCGCATGAACACAGGCACCCAGGCATTCAACTTCTTTTAATGTGAATCTGCCATCTTCTGTGGTCTCACCCAGCTTAATGCCCAGTTTTTTCTCAAGCTGGGCAACGATTTCATCAGAGCCCGTTAACATGCATGAGATATTGGTACAGACACAAATCTTGTGCGTGCCCACAGGATCCCGCTCATACATAGAATAAAAAGTAGCAATTTCGTAAACGGCAATCGCCGGCATATCAAGATATCCCGCAACCGCATCAATCAATTCGCTTGTTAAGAATCCGGCATTTTGATCCTGGATAATACGTAGGGCCGCCATCACCGCAGATTCTTTTTTGTCCGCAGGATATTTTGCAATCCACTTGTCGATATCCGCCTTTGATTCAGCCGTAATCAAATCAAGTTTGGCCTGATCCTTGTCTCGCTGCGCAAACATCATCGATCAATTTCTCCAAATACAACATCCATGGATCCAATAATGGCAACCACGTCAGCTAACATGTGTCCTTCCGACATTTCATGCATGGCCGCAAGGTGGGCATAACCAGACGCACGAATTTTTAAACGATAAGGTTTATTGGCACCATCGGATACAAGGTAAATACCAAATTCACCTTTGGGGTGTTCGATAGCTGAATAGACTTCACCCGCTGGCAAGTGATAACCCTCAGTAAATAACTTAAAGTGATGAATCAGCGATTCCATATCGCCTTTCATATCTTCACGCTTGGGTGGTGCCAGTTTGTGATCGTCCAGCATCACTGAACCTGGGTTGGCACGCAACCAACTAATGCATTGCTTGATGATGCTAGTGGATTGGCGCATCTCTTCAACACGAACCAGGTAACGATCATAACAATCACCTTCGACACCAACCGGAATATCGAAATTCATCTTAGCGTAAACTTCGTACGGTTGTTTTTTGCGGAGATCCCATTCGATTCCTGAGCCACGTAACATTGGGCCGGTGAAACCAAGTTGTTGTGCACGCTCGGGTGATACCACACCGATACCTACCGTACGTTGTTTCCAGATACGGTTATCCGTTAACAGGGTTTCATAGTCATCGACATAACCTGGGAAACGGCTGGTAAAATCTTCAATAAAATCAAGTAGCGAACCAGAACGAGCCATATTCAGCTTATCGGTTTCTTTTTTTGATTTATATTTAGTGTACTTATATTTAACCATCGCATCAGGTAGATCGCGATAGACACCGCCAGGCCGATAATAGGTTGCGTGCATACGAGCGCCGGACACGGCTTCGTACATGTCCAGCAAGTCTTCGCGTTCACGGAAGCAATATAAAAATACGGTCATCGCACCGACGTCCAGTGCGTGAGTACCTAACCACATAAGATGATTTAACAGGCGCGTAATCTCGTCAAACATGACACGAATGTACTGCGCACGAACCGGTGCTTCGATGTCCAGCATCTTTTCCAGCGCCAGAACATAAGCATGTTCATTACACATCATCGAAACATAATCGAGCCGATCCATATAACCGATACTTTGATTATAGGGTTTGCTCTCGGCCAGTTTTTCAGTACCACGATGTAATAGACCGATATGTGGATCGGCACGCTCAATAACTTCACCGTCCATCTCAAGCACGAGACGTAATACACCGTGCGCAGCAGGGTGCTGTGGGCCAAAATTAAGTGTGTAGTTCTTAATTTCAGGCATTAGTAGAATCCCCCTCGCCTTCACCTTCGTTCATACGATCGGCATAGCGATGGTCATTACGGATAATACGGGGTTGATTAATGCGTGGCTCAATGCTGACAGGTTGGTAGATAACACGTCGCTGCTCCTCGTCATAACGCATTTCCACGTGCCCTATTAATGGGAAATCTTTGCGGAACGGATGGCCTACAAAACCATAGTCCGTCAGGATGCGACGTAGATCCGGATGCGCGTCAAACACAATGCCAAATAAATCAAACGTCTCTCGTTCAAACCAATTGGCCGAGGCCCAAATACCCACAACAGAATCAACGATAGGGGGCTCGCCATCAAGAAAGACTTTCAGCCGTAAACGATGATTGAGCTCGACGGATAACAAATGATAAACAACGGCAAACCTCGGCCCTTCCCACTCGCCATTGCCATACTCAAGATAGTCTACCCCACAAACATCGACACATTCACCAAACGAAAAATCATCATCGTCACGCAATGCTTCACAGACAGGTAATACACAGTCTTTATCAATGGTAACCGTCAATTCATTTAACGCAACATTACAGTCAGAAATTCGATCCCCAAAACGTTCACGAACACGCACAGCTAAATTATTGTAGTAATCAGACATTCGTTTTTTTATCTTTAATTATGAACGCGCAATCGTGTTCGTTCTTTTGATTTTATTCTGTAACTGGATAATGCCATATATTAGCGCTTCAGCCGTTGGTGGGCAGCCAGGCACATAAACATCGACAGGCACAATGCGATCACAGCCACGCACAACGGCGTATGAATAATGATAGTAACCACCGCCATTGGCGCATGACCCCATGGAAATCACCCAGCGTGGCTCCGCCATCTGGTCATAGACTTTACGAAGTGCGGGTGCCATCTTGTTTACCAGTGTGCCCGCAACAACCATCACGTCAGATTGACGTGGGCTCGGGCGGAAAATCATGCCCAGGCGGTCAAGGTCATAACGTGCCGCCGCTGCGTGCATCATTTCAACGGCACAACAAGCCAGACCAAACGTCACTGGCCACATTGAACCCGTTCGTGCCCAGTTGATCAACGCATCAAAGGTCGTGGTTGCATAGCCTTGTTTAAAAACGCCCTCTATTCCCATTCCGGTTTTACTCCCATTCTAGAGCCCCTTTCTTCCATTCATATATAAAGCCAACCACCAGGATACTGAGAAAGATCACCATCGCCCCAAAACCAAAATAACCGATCTTGTCGAGCACCACGGCCCAGGGAAACATAAAGGCAATTTCTAAATCGAATAAAATAAACAGAATGGCAACAAGATAATAACGTACGTCAAACCTCATGCGAGAATCTTCAAAGGCCTCGAAGCCGCACTCATAAGGGGATGTCTTTTCACTATCGGGCTTGTGGGGCGCAAGAACAAATCCGGCTATGATCATAATGGCACCGATACCACCACCCACGATCAGAAAAATCAGTACTGGCAAGTAATTTGATAGCATTACTGTTATCTCTCCTTATTTGCAGCGTACATTTACTTCAACACGGTAAATGACTTTGTTTTTAGTTATCACGCTGGCTAGTTAGTGACCTATAATTAGTCAGTAACACCAAAACCGGTCGGTCAGTCTAGGTGATTGTTTGATCAAGTGTCAAGTCTGTCACATTCTAATTTTATTTTATAAATCAGCCAGTTAAATGATTTTTGGGGGTATAAAAAATATCGTTATTGGCTGTACAAAATGCTAGCATCTGATCAATTACACTAGAAAAATCATACTTTTAGATGGCACCGGTAGAAGGGTCGATGCGAGCGATTACCGTTTGAGTGTACTAAATAGGCTTAAAATCAATAATCTGCAGCAAAGTAGTCGGCCAGGCGATAAAATGTACTTTGTCGTGAGTAAAAATCTTAAAGGTAAAATAGCCTGAAATCTGAGTCGAAGGAAAAAATGATGAAAAAACAACTATTCCATATTGTCACAGCATTTTTAATATTGTTATCCGGTTCTGCGCTGGCGTTGCAGATCGAGAACATTGAGATTCCACCACAAATCACTCAAACAGGGACACAACAGATACTAAAATTAAATGGTGCAGGTATTCGAACCAAATTTATATTTGATATTTATGTTGGTGCGCTCTACTTGAGTATGAACTCAAAAGATGCCAAACAAATTCTGAATGACACAAGCTCTAAACGTATCAGCATGCACTTCCTTTATGGCAAGATCGACAAGGAAAAAATGACGAGCGGCTGGACAGATGGCTTCGAGGATAATCTGAGCGACGCACAATTCGCCGCCCTGAAACCCAGCATTGATAAATTTAACGCTGCTTTTGATAGCGACACCGTAAAAGGTGATATCGTCATTATCGATTTTATCGGCAACAAGGAAACTAGCGTGACCATCAATGGTGCTGAAAAAGTGCATGTTGCTGGTGCTGATTTTCAACGTGCCGTATTATCTATCTGGCTCGGTGAATCGCCTGCCGATGAGGATCTAAAAGAGGCAATGTTAGGTATTGTTGAGGAATAAAAAACAGGGAGACTATGATTGAACATGATTAATCACTCACGTGTCAGATTTTACCATATCTGATGGTATTAACTATGTTTAAATTTGATATGCCATCCACCCTTATTCTGTAACAGAGTTATGAAAAAATGGTTTATCAGTAAATTCTCTTTCTTTCGTTACACAAGTCGGCGAGGATGGTTAGTGCACGCCCGCTACTGGTGGTACACATCGAAGCAGGAACGCATCATTGTTGGTGCGATCATTGTCGTAGTATCAACCGTGGTCGGTGCCAGTGCGCACTACTCTGTCGATTTAGAAAAGAAAAAACAGGATATATACTGCCTCGCGATTAATATCTATCACGAGGCACGTGGTGAACCTGAAGCGGGCCAGTATGCTGTCGCCGAGGTCACGCTTAACCGGGTAAAATCAAAACATTATCCGAATACCATCTGCGAAGTCGTGCATCAAAAAGGCTGGGACAACATTCGCAACCGATATGTGAGTGCTTTTTCATGGACTGAACTGGATTACGCCATCAACGTCAAATCAAAACCCTGGCTCGAGGCTCTACAGGTCGCTAAACAGGTCTATTATGGCAGGGCCAAACCCAAACTAAACGGTGCGCTGTTCTATCACGCCAACCACGTGAAACCCAGCTGGGCACGCAAAAAGAAAATTAAGGCCCGGATTGGCAAGCATATTTTCTATTGACCGTTTTCAAGAAAAATTGTCTAAATAACTGTTCCTATAATGGTATCCACTCTATGTAGTGTAGATCGCAGGACAGGTTTGTGTGGAGCGGTCTCAGACCGCGATAAACGCCCATGTTTACCGCTTCATCGCGGTCTGAGATCGCTCCAAAATCAAACCTCAAGTAATTCCAATCCTTTCTTCCTTAAAAAGGATTTCAACGGAGTGTATGTCCATTTTTTACTATAAAACACTCCACACCCTAACTTTTACGACACCAACCTAAGCCACTTATCCACAAGCTCATATTTACGAGATTTATTCGCCGCACCATGCTGAATAATAAAATCATTCTCAAGCCACTTCTTACACAAGTTTAGTGCAGTACGTGGGTGAATATTCAATAAATCCGCAATCTCTCGTGTGGTTATATATTTACTTCTGGCAAACAAACTCAATACCTGTTTTTGCCTTTGGTCAAGCTCACGCAAAAGCACGCTCTGATCTATTTTTGTTTCTTTTGCCGCCTCGGTCGCTTTTAGACGCACATTGGCAAAGGCATCGGCCATACCCTCACAGAAATACATAATCCATTCGGTGATATCAGCCTGCTCACGGCCAAAGTAATAATTATGAGAATCACCAACGGTTAGCGAATTGTAGTAATTTTGTAAATTCGTTGCATAATATTCTTCAAGTGAGTATATGCCTTTTAACCCGTAGCCAGATTTGTGTAACACCAAATTTGTAAGCAATCGAGCGGTTCGACCATTGCCATCATAATAGGGATGTATTGTGGCAAATTGATAATGCGTAATCGCGGCAACAATGGGCACTGGCAACTCGGCATTACTCACTTCTTCATTTATCCAGTCTATTAAATCACGCATAAGCTCGGGAACATCGTTAGCCTCTGGTGGCATATAAACAATGGCGCCACTTGCGCTATCTTTAATCGCATTTTGGCCAGCACGATAGGACGTGGGACGTTTCTTGCCCTCCATCACTAATCCGTGCAGAGTTCGAACATCTTGCTCTTTTATTTGCGCTACTTCGACTTTTATTAATACATCAAGGAAATCCAATGCCTGAAAATAATTTTTAACTTCGCGTTCATCTCGCTCACGATTGGGAAACGTGCCGCCATGCAATACATCGTCTACTTGTTCCTGAGTCAGGCGGTTGCCTTCAATTTGCGTTGAGTAATGTGTGGAGATAAGACGGGCTGATTCGCGCAAGGAGGTCAAAACGGGCACGGTGATTGGGAGGCTTGAGACCATCTGACGACTGGCTTCGATATCCATCAATATTTTTGTCAGCCCGGCTGTAATCTGGAATATTGGCGTAAACACGTTCAAAGATACCTTACATTACTGGATATCAGTCTAACAAACTTCTGATAAACTTCCAATAAAATTCTGATCATCTTCGTGGTAAATATTCGTACCCAGGGGCCTTCCTTGGTCATTATTGCCCACAAACCAGGGCTACGGTTGTTGAATAATAAGAAATAGCGAGATAAAGCCAGAAACGGCAAAGGTACAAAATATAGAAATGGTGCCGATGGCCGGAGTCGAACCGGCACAGCCTAAGGCCACTACCCCCTCAAGATAGCGTGTCTACCAGTTCCACCACATCGGCAAATAAAAACAGAATCGATTAAACATCGTTGCTAACAGACAATTAAAACGCTCAGGCAAACAATTCAAGCGCTCAGGATATCCTGTTATTCTGGCAGGCTTGTCTCTGGTTGGGGTTCTGCCGGCGCTTCTTCTGCTGGTAACACGGGAGACGACTCCGCATCATCAGCAGCAGGCAATGTTTTTTCGACTTTAAACGTATCTTTAAAGTCATCGCCTGTTTGTGCATCTTGTTTTGTTAAATATGCCAGCCACAAACTTGAGACGAGAAACATCGCGGCCAACACCGCCGTCGCACGTGACAGGAAGGTACCCGACCCTTGCGAACCAAATACGGTCGCGGAAGAACCACCCCCAAAGGCGGCGCCTGCATCGGCTCCTTTACCCTGTTGCAACAGGATCAAGCCGACGATTGCAACCGCAATCAAAATATGAACAACCAGTAAAAGATTATTTAACATCGCGTATACCTTAATTTCTTAAGCAGAAGTGCCTATCGCAAGGAAGTCTTCTGCCTTGAGTGAAGCTCCGCCAATCAATCCACCATCGATATCGGCTTGAGCCAGTAAGTCTTTTGCATTACCCGCGTTCATGCTGCCGCCATATTGAATGACGATGTTCTCAGCAATACTCGCATCCGCCCTGGCAATCACGCCGCGAATAAAGGCATGGACATCCTGTGCCTGTTCTGGTGACGCCGTCTTGCCGGTTCCAATCGCCCAGACAGGTTCATAGGCTACCACACCCTTGCTCAGGGCCGCCGCGCCGTGCATATCGATGACCGCCTGGACCTGGCGAGCAACCACGTCTTCCGTGATGCCCTTTTCCCGTTCTTCCAGTGTCTCACCAATACAAAAAATCGGTGTCATGCCGGCTTCCAGGACCACGCCAAATTTCTTTGCCACCATCTCATCCGTCTCACCATGGTAGCTGCGCCGCTCAGAGTGCCCCACAATTATATAGTTACAATTAAACTCTTTGATCATGGATGCCGCAATCTCACCCGTGTAGGCACCCCCGGCTTCTGTGCTCACATCCTGAGCACCCCAGCCTATATCGGTCCCGGCGAGTTGTTCTGCCACATCAGAAAGGTAAATCGAGGGTGCGCACACTGCCATTTTAGCATTCGTGACCTTGCTGATACCGGCCTTTAGACCGTCGAGCAATGCTTTGATGCTGGCCCGGGAGCCGTTCATTTTCCAGTTTCCTGCAATCAAAACGGTACGCATAGTTTTCCCCGATTCTTAATCTGTGGTTGGGTCTGTATTTGGGTCGAAAGAGCGCGCAAGCTTACCGTTAGCCGCCCAATAAATCAATCCAGCGGAAGGAAAACAGGGGGAATTAGCCGCTACATCCGGCTGTTAGAACACTGATTTTACTTGAATATATTGCCAAAATACGAGGTTGCCGATTTAGCTGTTCACCGCTTGCCTGACAACGTCGGCCAGGTCATTGGCCACTTTTTCGACCTGGCTGTTGTTCCGCCCCTCGACCATGACCCGAATCAGTGGTTCTGTACCGGATGGGCGCAATAGTACTCGCCCAGTCTCCGCCAGCATCGATTCCGCATCACGTACAGCGGCCTGAATGGTATTGTCCTGAGCGACATCGATACGTTCAGCCATTTCGACATTGACCAGGGTCTGAGGGTACTTGGTCATGCCCGTTCCCGTCACCAAATCGTTCAGAGTTCGACCTGACTCAACGATAGCGGCCACCACCTGGAGTGCCGAGATAATGCCATCGCCCGTAGTCGTCCGATCTAGACAAATAATATGCCCTGAAGACTCGCCGCCCAGATACCAGTCATTCGCGAGCAACTGCTCCATGACATAGCGATCACCTACTTTTGCCCGGATGAAAGGCACATTGAGACGCTCAAGGCCATGCTCAAATCCCAGATTGGTCATTAGCGTCCCGACCACTCCGCCTTTCATAGTCGATCGGCGCACACGATCATGGGTAATGATATAAAGCAATTCATCGCCATCGACAAGCCTGCCGGTGTGATCGACCATAATCAGCCGATCACCATCACCATCCAGTGCTATACCTAGATCAGCGCGGGTCTCAAGCACCGTATTGCGTAAAGACTCCGGACAGGTCGAACCACAGTCCTCATTAATATTCAAACCATCCGGATCCGTCGCAATGGGAATGACGTCAGCCCCCAATTCTTCAAACACACAGGGTGCCACCTTATAGGTCGCGCCATTAGCACAGTCCACAACGATTCTCAGATCTTTCAGATTCGTCGCAAAAGGCACGGCACTTTTACAAAACTCAATGTAACGCCCTTCGGCATCCTCAATACGTACCGCTTTACCCAGTTCAGAAGAATCATTACTGCGCAGAGGTTGTTCCAACATCGCCTCGATTTTCATCTCTACTTCATCCGGCAATTTTGTGCCCTGTGCAGAAAAGAATTTGATGCCATTGTCGTAGTAGGGATTGTGCGAGGCACTGATAACGATACCGGCATTAGCATGCAAGGTACGCGTCAGATGAGCAATCGCCGGGGTCGGCATAGGACCGAGTAATAAACTATCCGCACCGGCGGCAGATAACCCGGCTTCCAGGGCCGATTCAAACATGTAGCCCGATATTCGCGTATCCTTGCCGATAATGACTTTATTACCGTTGTTTCCAGCAAATACCTTGCCGGCCGCCCAACCCAGGCGCATCATAAAATCCGGCGTTATCGGGTTTTGACCAACCCGGCCGCGAATACCATCTGTACCAAAATATTTTCTAGACATATGATTACATCATTCCCTGGTTTGCCAGTGCTCGTAGTTAAGCTTAAGCTTGTCTGATCGCTTGAACGATTCCCAGTGCATCGACCGTTGCTTTAACGTCATGTGCGCGTATTATTTTCACCCCCGACC
>ENA-ORDP01000616-ORDP01000616.1-marine-sediment-metagenome-genome-assembly--contig:-NODE-616-length-22308-cov-34.144924_pt1 | contig 22308 bp, 23 predicted proteins | sample MGYA00248627_ERZ508539 | MGnify/ENA primary metagenome ERZ508539 (study PRJEB26208, sample SAMN05571518) | marine sediment metagenome | biome: deep sea; feature: Hydrothermal vent; material... | reverse complement strand
GAGTCAAACCTGCCCGACACACTGCGAGCCACGCACCGTTCCCTGTTCGATGGCTCCCTGCAAGGTGTGCATCGTATTGATAAACCGGCGTTCAGTTTCCAGGGCCATCCGGAGGCCAGCCCGGGTCCACACGATGTTGCGCCGTTGTTTGATCATTTTATTGAACTGATAGAGTCGGCTGGAAGTGGTTCTGTAACGAAGAAGACATATGCCAAAAAGAACTGATATTGAAAGCGTCCTGATCATAGGCGCCGGGCCGATTGTCATCGGCCAAGCCTGCGAGTTCGACTATTCGGGAGCACAGGCTTGCAAGGCACTCAAGGAAGAAGGTTTCCGGGTGGTGCTGGTGAATTCCAATCCGGCCACTATCATGACCGACCCGGACACGGCCGATGCGACCTATATTGAACCGATTACCTGGCAGACAGTGGCCCGTATTATCGAAAAGGAACGCCCTGATGTCCTGTTGCCAACCATGGGCGGCCAGACGGCACTGAACTGTGCGCTGGACCTGGCGCGTGAGGGCGTGCTGGAAAAATTCGGTGTGGAGATGATCGGCGCCCGGCGCGAGGCCATCGACAAGGCCGAGGACCGCGACCAGTTCCGCGAAGCGATGTTGAAGATTGGCCTGGATATGCCACGCGCGGCGGTGGCACACAGCATGGAAGAGGCGTTACAGGTACAGGCGCAGGTGGGTTATCCAACCGTTATTCGCCCCTCGTTTACGATGGGTGGCAGTGGTGGTGGCATTGCTTACAACAAGGAAGAGTTTCTGGAAATCTGTGAACGTGGGTTGGAACTGTCACCCACCAGCGAGTTGTTGGTCGAAGAGTCGATTCTTGGCTGGAAAGAATACGAAATGGAAGTGGTACGCGATCACAAGGACAACTGCATCATCATCTGTTCCATCGAAAATCTTGACCCCATGGGAATACATACCGGTGATTCGATCACGGTAGCTCCTGCGCAGACGCTGACGGATAAGGAATACCAGATTATGCGCAATGCCTCGCTGGCGGTGTTGCGCGAGATCGGTGTGGATACCGGTGGTTCCAATGTGCAGTTCGCCATCAACCCGGATGACGGGCGCATGATCATCATCGAGATGAATCCACGCGTGTCCCGTTCTTCGGCGCTGGCGTCCAAGGCGACCGGTTTCCCGATTGCCAAGGTGGCGGCCAAGCTGGCGGTAGGCTACACACTGGACGAATTGAGGAACGAGATCACCGGTGGCGCGACCCCGGCATCGTTTGAGCCGGCAATCGATTATGTAGTGACCAAGATCCCGCGTTTCACCTTCGAGAAATTTCCCAAAGCGGAAAACCGGTTGACCACGCAGATGAAATCGGTGGGTGAGGTGATGGCTATCGGGCGTACTTTCCAGGAATCGCTGCACAAGGCGTTGCGCGGCATGGAGACCGATATTGACGGTTTTGATGAAATTGTCGATCCGGCCCAGGCGGATGCGCTCGATATCCTGCGCCGTGAGTTGCGCGAGGCAGGTGCCGACCGGCTACTGTACCTGGCGGATGCTTTTCGTGCCGGTCTGGATCTGCAGGAGATTCATGGGTTGACCCGCATCGACCCCTGGTTCCTGGTGCAGATAGAGGAACTGTTACAGATCGAGTCGGAGGTACGCAAGCAGGGTGTCAGCGGGCTGGATGCCGACGGCATGCTGCGGCTAAAGCGCAAAGGCTTTTCGGACCGGCGCCTGTCGACCTTGCTGGGTATTGATGAACTGGCGTTGCGTAAACTGCGCCACGATTACGGAGTGCGCCCGGTGTTCAAGCGTGTGGACACCTGTGCCGCCGAGTTTGCGACCGATACCGCCTACCTGTATTCCACCTATGAAGAGGAATGCGAGGCGGAGCCAACTGATAAGCAGAAGATCATGGTGCTGGGTGGCGGACCCAACCGCATCGGCCAGGGTATCGAGTTTGACTACTGCTGTGTACATGCCGCACTGGCGATGCGCGAAGACGGCTACGAAACCATCATGGTCAATTGTAATCCGGAGACGGTTTCCACCGATTACGATACCTCCGATCGTCTCTACTTCGAACCGCTGACACTGGAAGACGTGCTCGAAGTGATACACCGGGAAAAACCCGCAGGCGTCATTGTCCAGTACGGTGGTCAGACGCCATTGAAACTTGCGCGCGCACTGGAGGCCGCGGGTGCGCCGATCATTGGTACCTCACCGGATTCTATCGACCTTGCAGAAGATCGCGAGCGTTTCCAGCAGCTGATTCAGAAACTGGGGCTGTTGCAGCCACCCAATCGCACCGCACGCAGTGTCGAGGCTGCTGTAACGCTGGCAGTCGAGATCGACTACCCGTTGGTGGTGCGCCCGTCGTATGTGCTGGGTGGCCGGGCGATGGAGATCGTCCACAACGAAGACGAGCTGCGTACCTACATGAGAGAAGCCGTCAGCGTATCCAATGAATCACCGGTATTGCTGGATCATTTCCTCAATGATGCAATCGAAGTAGATGTTGACGCAATCTGTGACGGTAAAGACGTGTTGATCGGCGGCATCATGCAGCATATCGAGCAGGCCGGCGTACACTCCGGTGATTCGGCCTGTTCGCTGCCGGCCTACAGTCTCAGTAAGGAGATTCAGGACCGTTTGCGCGCGCAGATGCGGGCTATGGCAAAGGCGCTGAATGTTGTCGGTCTGATGAACGCCCAGTTCGCTATCAAGGAAGAGGATATTTACGTGCTTGAGGTGAACCCCCGTGCTTCACGTACCGTGCCCTTCGTCTCCAAGGCGACCGGTATGCCGCTGGCAAAAATTGCGGCGCGCTGCATGGCGGGTACGTCGTTGGCGGAACAGGGCTGTATCGAGGAGCGTGTGCCCCGGTATTTCTCGGTGAAAGAATCGGTATTTCCGTTCGTCAAGTTTCCTGGAGTTGACCCCCTGTTGGGACCGGAAATGAAGTCTACAGGTGAAGTCATGGGCGTGGGGCGCAGTTTTGGTGAGGCTTTCGCCAAGGCACAACTGGGCGCTGGTGAAACCTTGCCGCGTTCCGGCAAGGTGTTTATCAGTGTTCGCAGCGCCGACAAGGACGGTGCAGTACGGGTGGCTACTGAACTGGTCAGCCAGGGGTTTACCATTGTCGCAACGCGGGGCACGGCTGTGGCCCTGAGCGATGCGGGTATTACCTGCCAGCTTGTCAATAAGGTGACCGAAGGCAGGCCGCACATCGTGGATATGATCAAGAACGAGCACATTGCGCTTATCATCAATACGACTGAAGGCAAGCAGGCGATTAGCGATTCCTACACCATCCGCGGTGCGGCGTTGCAACACAAGATTCCCTATAGTACAACCATGTCCCACGCCTATGCGACCAGTCTGGCCCTGACCTGCATGGACTCACAGACGGTGGAACGGTTGCAGGATCTACATCAGGAGCAAGTGGCATGAACAAGGTTCCACTCACCAGGCGCGGCGCAGAGAAGCTGCAGTCAGAGTTGCAGCAACTCAAGACCGTTGATCGTCCGCGTATCATCAAGGCTATTGCCGAAGCGCGTGCGCATGGCGATCTGAAGGAAAACGCCGAGTATCACGCAGCTCGTGAACAGCAGAGTTTTGCGGAAGGCCGTATAAAGGAGATCGACGGCAAGCTTTCGAACGCCAATATTATAGATGTTGCCAGCCTGGACCCGGGCGGCAAGATTGTGTTCGGTGCTACCGTGGACCTGATTGACGAGAATACAGATGGCGAAATTACCTACCAGATTGTTGGCGAGGATGAAGCCGATATCAAGGCAGGACGGGTTTCTGTGGGCTCGCCGATAGCACGCGCCCTGATCGGGAAGGAAGAGGGCGACGTCGCCACGGTAGTTGCCCCGGGTGGCGAAAGAAATCTGGAAATCGTTGCAGTCCGCTATCAGTAGCCGCCTGGATCGGTCTGTTGTGCGCGGTACTTCTGCTGTCGTCCAACCAGATTCGGAACCCGCAGCACCGTCTTAACTGGCGGGCGCTGGTACTGCTGGCGATGTTAGCACTGACACTTGTCGGACAATTCCTGCTGGCGCCCATGATTGCCGAATTGCGACTGGCGGGTGCCAGTGACCAGGCAGAATTCGCACGCTTGCACGGGGTGGCATCGGTGGCATACCTGGTTACCAGTGTGCTGGGCCTGGTTCTGGTGGTAGCACCTGAAGAGGCATCTCTGATCGATTGAAAAATTCAAGTCATTACGAGCAACTCACCCCGCTGCGCCGGAATGACGGAGTAAGTTCTTCAAGAGCGCAGCGCGGCAATCTCCTGATGCATAGAGAGACAAAATAATGAAACTTTCCTTTCCATGGCTGGCGCTGGGCCTGGGGCTGACGCTTGCTGTGATCCTGATGATGTCCGCTGCTGCCAGTCCTGCGTCGCAACCCGCTTTGCCGCTGCTGACGCAGCTCGTTATGGCCGAGTTCGGTTTCTTCGTGACCGCTATCGGTGCCGGTCAGGCAATACAGATGGGTCTTGCGCAAGGCTATAGCTTCGCTTTGCTCACGGTGATAGCGGGGTGTAGTCTTCTCTCGGTCGGGTTTTTATGGCTGGGGATTTCTCTCTGGCCGGGTGGTTTTCCCGGCTAACGTTTGTTGGCGTCTATCGTCGTTGCGCAGCGGCCCGGTGTGCAGTACATCGCAGGCAGTCATCTTTGCAATGGGGTCGGCTATTGCGCAATTATTCGCTTCAGGTGCTCGGGCCTCGTGATACGGATACAGCCGCGCGCCAGATGCACCCATCCGTTTACCTCGAAATGTTTTAGATGCCGTGACACCACTTCCCTGGCGGTACCGAGGCGTAGCGCCAGTTCCTGGTGTGTAGTCGTGATCATTGCTGTGTCGCCGGAAAGTTCCAGCAGTGTTTGCGCAAGATAACGCTCGATAGATGGTGCGCAGATCTGCTCCATTCGTGATACAACATCAACCAGCCGTTCACCAAACTTCCTGAATACAAATCGTCGAAAACGCGGCGATGTGTCCATGGCCTGTTCAAACAGGGTGGCGCTCACAGTAAAGGCCACAACATCGGTTTCAGCCACGATACCCGCCGGGAAGGGTTCATGGCTTAACAGGCAGGAAGTTGTCAGCACGCAGCTGTCGCCTGAACCAACATAATAAAGCACAACTTCTCTTCCACTTTCCGTCAGTATGTGTACCCGCGCCTTGCCGGTGACCACGAACAGGTACTGTTCACACAGCGTACCGGGTGAAATGATAAGAGAACCGGCCGGTGCTTCCACCTGCATGGTGTTGTCAATGATATTGCGGATAGCGGGTTCGGTGGAGCTGGCAAATTCTGGATATACCTTGCTCCAGAGCATGCTTCTTTGGTTGGCATAGGCGTTCACTGCTGGTACTCCCGTGTTAGCCTGAAACGATTGCACTATTATGCTACCGTATTCACCCGTCAAGCGCACGTGCGAATGGGGACACAGTCAGGCGGGAGCGCAGCACCCGACCAATAAGTGCTGCGCTATTGCTGGTGAGTAGGTGGGTTCAGGTGCGTCTGCGCGCAGCAGCAAACAGTGCGATCAGGCCCGAGCCAAGTAGCGGTAATGCAGCGGGTACCGGCACAGCACTGACAGGCTTGAGGTTACCGCGGATTTCAATGAAGGGAAAACCCTCGGGCCGTGTTCCGGTTGCCGGGCTGGTGAAGATCGGCTTGTTGGTGTGAACCGCGACAAACATATTTTCAGATAGTAATGCATCAACAATTTTATCGTTACCCGGGTGCATATCGGGTGCTGTCACGTTACCTTGATCCTTGGCCAGAAGCGACACGCTATCCCGTTTAAATGTGAATCCAGGCCCAAGTGGCTTGGCTGTAAAATCTGAAGGATCAGCAGTGAAAGTCGGGTCAATAGAAATGGGACCAAAATTGCCCGGGCTGCCGGGGGCTGCGTTATGCAGATGAATAGGTGACGCGTTCGGGCCGAAATCACGCAAGTCACTCAGCACGATCCCACCTACACCCAATTGTATATCCAGCGTGTTCGCTTCGTCATTCAGCTGTATCGTAATAACGCCCTTGGCCTTTGTTGGCACAACGCCATTCGAGTCCGTTACGAGTGCAGGGTTAGAACCATTTTGGTTGGCGGCACTCAAGGTTCCTTTCAGGGTGATAATAGCAGCTTGCGTTGTCAGCGGAAGAAGTGCTGCGCATAGTGTCAGGCCCGTTAGAGCAGATTTTATAGAGTAGGACATTGTTATTCCCTTGTGGTTGGAGTTGTGATTTCGATTTTAAAAAAGCAAGTGAATTATAGGAACTTGCCCGGATATTCACGGTGACTGTGTCACACAGGCTGATGATTTTTGACACGGCTCCGTATTAATTGAAACCTGTGCACCGTGTTTTCGTGCTTGGTGACTGAGTTACACACTTCGGGAAGCATGACCCGGTAGAGTTAGCTGCCCAGTCGTGAGGAATACATGAAGAGCCTCCAGGTTCTTTTACAGCCAGCAGCAGCGAGCTGTTCAAAGCAGGGCTATAAATAAACTACCCCGCAGCAAGCTAACGGGGTACCAGGCCGTAGGAGCGGGCTTGCCCCAGGGCAGCCTCTCGGCACAAGCGCCTCACCTTCAGCCCACTCCTACGGGTTTCGCCGCAAGCGGCGGGGAATTGAACCCAAGAGGGATTAAAATATAGCTCGATAAGCGACTGAGTGTACGGGTATAAAGCAAAAAGAGAAGGAGACGATAAGGCCACGACGGATTGATGTAACCACCACAGGAGAGGAAGTTATGGAACACCGTTGCAGCGTTCGCAAGCGAGTAGAATTTCAACTGCTATTATACAGGCAGGGACTCCCGGTACAGAGTGCGGTCAGCAGGGATATCAGCCAGAGTGGCATGTTTATCAATACCGGCGCCTGCAGCTGGCGCAAGAACGAGTACCTGGAAATCGGGTTTTCGGGGGTTGACGGTCAGTCTGAGTTGAAGTTGTCCGCCGTGGTGGTACACCATTCCAGGCGTGGAACAGGCGTGGAATTCGATGCAGTCGGTGGCGAACAGCGGCGTATCCTGCATGCCTGATCACACCGAGGCAATCCGGGTGGGGTTTTCCCGGCTAACATTTGTTGGCGTCGCGCCACTGCTGGAAGTTTGCGTAGTTGCGATACGCGCCCGATGTCACATAGTCCAGCACGTTGCGTAGACGATAGAACTGGAGAACCGAATCCAGGCGCAGTATCTTTTTGCCGCGTTCGTCAAAGAAGATCAGTGTCGGTGTGAAATTGACTTTCTGGTTGACCGAGAAACTGCGTTCATTCCATACTCCATACTGAACCATCGAGTGCGGTGACTTCGCGTTGCCCGTGTATGTCTATACCGACGACATCAAAATATTTCTGTGTGTAGGCGCGAATGTCGGGTTTCCCGAAGTTTTTTTCCAGCAACAGCTTGCAGTAGACGCAGTACTTCTGCCCGAAATAAATCATCAGGCCCTGCTTGCCATCGTGGATTGCATCTTCAAGGTCTTCGGACAGATCGAGAAAAGAGAGTTTGAACCAGGGCGGGTTGCTCAACGGTTCCGGTAGCGGGGCATCTTCAAAGGTATCGAATTCGCCGTTGTTAAAACTGTCGCCGGCCTCGGAAGCTCCGCCCGGTTTGACTAAAAAAATACTGGATAACAAAAGGATAGTAGATATTATTCGAATTTCTGAGCGCATTACTGGGTTATATCTGACCATCGGTTAAATCTGTCATGTCCCGTTGTTCCACTCGCTGATTGATGCGCTTTCAGGGTCTATTATTTCACAAGAGCGGGAATAATTGGCCTCGTGAGCTGTTTACCACCATGAATCCCGGTTCTTCCGGTGACCCGTTGGAAAGGATTGTAAATGTTCTGTAAGCGATTAAATATACTGATATTACTAAGTCTGATTGTACCTGTTTATGCGGCTGCAGGCGATGCCGGGGTACAAGCGGCGCCGAACGGGCTCGAGCTGCCGGAAGGCTACAAGGACTGGCCCGTTATATCCATTTCACACCGTATCGATAACCATACGCTGCGCGTGATTTTTGGTAACGATATTGCGATCAAGGCCGCGCGGGCGGGGCAGACCAACCCCTGGCCGGATGGTGCGATTCTCGGCAAGGTGGTCTGGAAAGAAACGGCCAAGGAAAACTGGCCGAAGGCGATTGCACCCAAAGAGTTCGTTCACGCAGAGTTCATGTTCAAGGACACGAAGGCCTACAAGACCAATGGCACCGGTTGGCAATGGGCGCGCTGGGTCGGTATGGAACAGAAGCCTTTTGGGAAAAATGCAGAATTCAGCAAGGTGTGCATTAGTTGTCATACGCCGGTAAAGTCGAGTGACTGGGTGTTTACCACGCCCGCACAGCTGCCCTGATTCGTATGACTGAATCCGCCGATTTGTTGGTGACACAGATTCCGCGCTTGCGGCGCTATGCGCGTGCCCTCACAGGTGATGCGAGCCGGGCGGATGATCTGGTTCAGGATTGCCTGGTGCGTGCGCTGAGTCGTCTGAAGTTGTGGAAGCCGGGAACGGATATGCGTGCCTGGCTGTTTACCATTATGCATAACCTGTTTGTCAGCGAGTGCAGGCAGAACAGCAAACAGCCCGATATAGCCGCGTTTACCACATGCTACGTGCCGGGTCCTTACGATAACGCGGATACGGACGTTCGACTGTCTGAACTTCAGTCAGGTCTACAGCAATTGGTGCCTGAGCAGCGCGAGGTTTTGCTGCTGGTCAGTATCGAAGGTTTGTCATACCGGGAAGTTGCTGCCGTTCTGGGTATTCCTGGCGGAACGGTGATGTCCCGGTTACACCGTGGCAGACAGGAGTTGCGCAAGCAGCTGAGCGGCAAGCCGCGTACTGCGTCAGGGTTGAGGAGTGTGAAATGAATAAAGATACGCAGCCGGTTAACGATGCCGATTTGCATGCCTACGTGGATGGTGAGCTCGACAAGAGCCGACGGCTTGATATCGAGGCGTACCTGGTCAGTCATCCCGAGGCAGCTGAACAGGTCCGGCAGTATCAGCAGCTCAGCCAGGATTTGCACAGGTTGTTCGACCCGGTGCTGAACGAGCCAGTGCCGGCCACGCTGGTACCGGCCAGGGTCGGCTTGCGCAAGGTATCCGGCTGGTCGAGTGCAGCGCGGGCTGCTGCGCTGGCCGGTATCGTGCTGGTGTCAGGACTGGGCGGCTGGCTATTGAATTCCCGTATGGCTGCTACTGAAAATGCGGCGGTACTGGTGAATCTGGTACAACCCGCGGCATTTGCCCACGTCGTGTATTCGACCGACGATTATTACCCTGTGGAAATACAGGCGGAACAGCAGGACGTACTGGCCAGCTGGTTGTCGGAGCGTATGCATACCAGTATTCAGGCGCCTGATCTGGGCGAGGTGGGGTTTGTGCTGATCGGTGGCCGTCTGCTGCCGTCCACCAATCGTATGGCTGCGCAGTTCATGTATCAGAATGCCGATGCTGAACGTATCACGCTGTATGTGCGGCGCATCGCCTCGAAAAACCGGCAGGCGGCATTCCATTACCAGGAGGCGCAGGGCGTGAAGGTGTTCTACTGGATTGATGGCCCGATGGGCTATGCGCTATCGGGCAGTCTGGGGAAAAAGCGCCTGATTGCAATTGCAAAGGTGGCACACGACGCCTTTGCCAAAGGTGTGTAAGTTATAGCGCTGAAAATTTCGAGTCCTTGTTCTTTTTTCTGAATAGCAGGCCAATGTTTCCTACGCGCTGGATCAGTTGTGCACCGCTGTGCTCGCACACGGCCTGGATGGCGTCGTCGCGTTCGCTGCGGTCGCCGAGGTTGACCTTGAGCTTCATTAATTCGTGGTGTTCCAGCGAGCGCGTGAACTCTTCCAGCAGGGTATCTGATATACCCCCGGCACCTATGGTGACAACCGGCTTCAATTTGTGGCCGAGTCCGCGTAGTCTTTTCTTTTGTTGTTCCGTCAGGGGCATCCGTACGAGTATACCGGAATCGGCATCATGGCACGCACTAAAAGCAGTCAGCGCTGGCTGAAAGAACATTTTGACGATGAATATGTCAAACGGGCACAGCGCGAGGGTTATCGTTCGCGTGCGGTCTACAAGCTGGACGAAATTCAGCGCAAAGACCGGATGATCAAACCGGGCATGGCTATTGTGGATCTTGGCGCGGCTCCGGGCGGCTGGAGCCAGTACGCGTCAGGGCTGGTCGGCCGCAAGGGGCGGGTTGTCGCGATGGATATCCTGCCGATGGACCCGCTGCCGGGGGTGGTTTTTGTACAGGGCGATTTCCATGAGGATGCCGTGCTGGAGCAGATGCTGGAAGTGCTCGCCGGGCAGGAAACAGACCTTGTATTATCGGATATCGCCCCCAATATCAGTGGGGTGGACGCCGTTGACCAGCCGCGAGCTATGTATCTTGCGGAATTAGCAGTAGATTTTGCCGATCGGGTGCTGCGCCCACAGGGAGATTTGTTATTGAAAGTGTTTCAGGGAGAAGGGTTTGATGCCTTGCTGAAGGATTTGCGCGGCCGCTATCAGAAGGTTGTTATGCGCAAGCCCAGAGCTTCCAGGGCGCGCAGCCGCGAGGTCTATGCACTGGCTAGAGGGCGCAAAATATAGTATGTTCCAGTACAGCCCAGTGGGCCAACATGCCTTGCAGAGTGCTCCCTTTCAGTTGTCCTCCTGTTTACTGACCGCCGAATTGATTCGTTAAGAGGAACATGATTTGAACGACATGGCGAAAAATATTCTACTCTGGGTGATCATTGCGGTCGTCCTGATGTCGGTGTTCAATAATTTTGGCCCGCCAGCGCCTCGCTTGCAGACGATTGCCTACTCTGATTTCATCGCCGATGTAAAAGCCGGCCGTGTGCAGAGCGTAGTGATCGATGGTCGTACTGTGAAAGGTACACTGGCCAGCGGTGAAAAGTTTTCCAGCTACACGCCCGAAGATCCGGGGATGATCAACGACCTGCTGGGCAATGGTGTCCAGGTCAAGGCACAGGCACCGGAGCGGGAATCGCTGCTGATGCAGATCTTTATCTCCTGGTTCCCGATGCTGTTGTTGATCGGTGTGTGGATTTTCTTCATGCGCCAGATGCAGGGCGGTGGTGGTGGTCGTGGTGCCATGTCATTTGGCAAGAGCCGCGCGCGCATGCTGGGTGAAGACCAGGTCAAGATTAACTTTGGTGATGTGGCCGGTGTCGAGGAAGCCAAGGAAGAAGTGGCCGAGCTGGTTGAGTTTCTGCGCGATCCGGGCAAGTTCCAGAAACTGGGTGGCAAGATACCGCAGGGTGTGCTGATGGTCGGTGCGCCGGGAACCGGTAAGACATTGCTGGCCAGGGCCATAGCCGGTGAAGCCAAGGTACCCTTCTTTACTATTTCCGGTTCTGATTTTGTGGAAATGTTTGTCGGTGTGGGTGCTTCGCGTGTGCGCGACATGTTCGAACAGGCCAAGAAGCATGCGCCCTGCATTATCTTTATCGATGAAATCGATGCCGTGGGCCGTCATCGCGGCGCCGGTCTGGGCGGCGGTCACGACGAGCGCGAACAGACCCTCAACCAGTTGCTGGTTGAAATGGACGGTTTCGAGGGTAACGAAGGTGTAATCGTTATTGCTGCCACCAACCGCCCGGACGTACTCGATCCTGCGCTATTGCGCCCAGGCCGCTTTGACCGTCAGGTGGTGGTGCCGCTGCCCGATATTCGCGGCCGCGAACAGATCCTGAAAGTTCATTTGCGTAAAGTGCCGGGTGCAGACAACCTTAAAACCAGTGTCATTGCACGCGGTACACCGGGATTTTCCGGTGCAGACCTCGCCAATCTTGTGAATGAGGCCGCATTGTTTGCGGCGCGCGCCGGCAAGCGCCTGGTCGATATGGACGACCTGGAAAAAGCCAAGGACAAGATCATGATGGGTGCTGAACGGCGTTCCATGGTGATGAGCGAGGATGAGAAAAAACTGACCGCCTATCACGAAGCGGGGCACGCTATTATCGGGCGTCTGGTGCCATCGCACGACCCGGTCTACAAGGTCAGTATTATTCCGCGCGGACGGGCGCTGGGTATAACCATGTTCCTGCCTGAAGAGGACCGCTACAGTTTCAGTTTACAGCGCCTGGAAAGCCAGATTTCGAGTCTGTTCGGCGGTCGTATTGCAGAGGAGATGATCTTCGGCAAAGAGATGGTGACGACCGGCGCATCCAACGATATTCAACGCGCTACCGAACTGGCGCGCAATATAGTGACCAAGTGGGGCCTGTCCGAACGGCTGGGGCCGCTGACCTATAGTGAAGAGGAAGGCGAGATTTTCCTTGGGCACTCTGTTACCCAGCACAAGAATGTGTCAGATGAAACAGCGCATGCTATCGACGGCGAGATCCGCAACATCATCGACCGGAATTATGACCGTGCACATCGCCTGCTCACCGAGAACCTGGAAAGGTTGCACGCGATGGCGGAAGCGTTGATTAAATATGAGACCATCGATTCTGATCAGATCGACGACATTATGAAAGGAAAAACCCCGCGTGAGCCGAAGGACTGGGATGATAGTCAGCCGAATGGTGGCGGATCGTCAACCGGTACTGCCTCCAGTGCCGATGACAAGAACAGCAAGGATAGTAGTGACCCGATCGGGGGACCGGCGGGGCAGCATTAGCTAGTGTCCATCCGGAAAGAATAACTCTCGCCAAGACGCAAAGATCGCAAAGTTCGGGCTTCTTTGGTAAAGCATACTAAATTTCTTGCCTGGCGTCTTTGCGCCTCTGCGAGAAAAAATACCTTCGTTTATTTATGGGCGGACTAGCTAATTTGTAGGTTCTGGTGATTGATTGCAAGGGTAAACCACTGGATCTATCGCGCCCGCAAGTGATGGGTGTGCTCAATATCACCCCCGATTCCTTTTCGGACGGGGGTGATTTTTTTTCACCTGAAAAAGCGGTGCAGCATGCCTTGCAGATGGCCGCTGACGGCGCGGCGATTATCGATATTGGTGGTGAGTCTACCCGGCCCGGAGCGGAGCCGGTGCCGGAGGCCGATGAGATCCGGCGCGTAGTGCCGGTCATTGAGGCATTACAGTCCCGGCTGGAGGTGCCGATTTCCGTAGATACGCAAAAGCCTGGTGTGATGCGGGCAGCGGTTCAGGCCGGTGCGGGATTTATTAACGATGTGAACGCCTTGCGGGAACCCGGCGCGCTGGATGCAGCCGCTGAGTGCGGTGTTCCGGTGTGTTTAATGCATATGCGGGGTGACCCGGGTACCATGCAAGATAGTCCGCAGTATGACGACGTCGTGGACGAAGTGAAAACGTTCCTGCAACAACGCCTGTCCGCGTGTGTGCAGGCAGGCATTCGGAGAGAACGGATTTTGCTGGATCCCGGCTTCGGCTTCGGGAAAACGGTGCATCATAATATGCAGCTGCTGGCGCGGCTGGAAGAGTTTGATCAGTTGGGACAGGCCATGATCGTGGGTTTGTCGAGAAAGTCCATGATCGGGGAATTACTGGGGCTTGAGGTTGGCGAACGTCTGCCGGCCAGCATAGCCCTCGCGGTACTCGCCGTAGAGCGGGGTGCAAGGCTGGTGCGATCACATGATGTGGCAGCAACCTGGCAAGCGCTGCAAATGATTACGGTGCTGCACGACAGACACCGGGAATGGGAGACGTAGGTTGTCCAGAAAATATTTTGGTACGGATGGCATTCGCGGACGTGTGGGAGAACATCCCATTAACGCGGAGTTTATGCTCAAACTGGGGTGGGCGACCGGCCAGGTACTGGGGGGTGGTTCCACCACCCGCGTGGTGATCGGTAAGGATACGCGTATATCCGGTTATATGTTTGAGTCAGCGCTGGAAGCCGGTTTGTCAGCAGCCGGTGTCGATATACTATTGCTGGGTCCTATGCCGACGCCTGCCATTGCCTACCTGACGCGCACCATGCACGCCTGCGCCGGCATCGTTATCAGTGCATCTCACAACCCGCATCACGATAACGGGATCAAATTTTTCTCGGCCAAGGGCACCAAGTTACCCGATGAAATCGAGGCTGCCATAGAGGAAGAGCTGGATAAGCCGATGGTTACCGTTTCATCCGAACGACTGGGCAAAGCGGAACGTATGGACGATGCCCGCGGCCGCTATATCGAATTCTGCAAAAGTACTATTCCTTCGCGTATCAGCCTTGGCGGCCTGAAAGTTATTGTCGACTGTGCCAATGGTGCGACCTATCACGTAGCCCCCAGCGTACTGGAGGAGTTGGGCGCCGATGTTGTCGCCATTAACGTTGACCCGGACGGTCTCAATATTAATGCAGACTGTGGTTCGACCAATCCCGGGCTGCTGTGTGAGCGGGTCGTCCAGGAAGAGGCTGATCTTGGTATTGCACTGGATGGTGACGGTGATCGTCTCATTATGGTTGATCACAAAGGGGAGCTGGTCGATGGTGATGAGCTGCTGTTTATCATCGCCGTATCGCGTAAGGAAAATAACCAGCTGTTCGGGCCGGTGATCGGAACGCTCATGACCAATCTGGGTATGGAGCACGCCCTGAAGGCACAGAAAATAGCTTTCGAACGTGCCCGGGTAGGCGACCGCTATGTGATGGAACTGCTCAGGCAGCACGATGGTGTGCTGGGTGGCGAATCTTCCGGTCATATCATCTGCCTGGACAGAACCTCTACCGGTGATGGCGTAGTGTCCGCCTTACAGGTGCTTGCGACCATGGTGCAGAAGAATGCCGGATTGCACGAACTGAAGCAGGGGATGAAAAAGTATCCCCAGCTCATGATCAATGTCCCGCTGGCGCGGCGCATTGATATAGATAGCTGCGAACCGGTTCAGTCTGCCGTTAAGGCCGTAGAAAAACGGCTGAATGGTAAAGGGCGCGTGTTGTTGCGTTCTTCCGGTACTGAGCCACTGATACGCGTCATGGTGGAAGGTGAGGATCAGGCGCTGGTGGAAGAACAGGCCAGGCATCTGGCACATGTCGTCGAGCAGGTAGTCGGAACCCGGGTTGGAACGGCGTAGACCCCGCCGTTACTGCTGAGCTGCAATGCGCAAGCTGCTATGGGGTATGTCGCTGACCGTACTGACTCTGGCCGGGATTTCTGTCGTACTGCTGTTTACGAATATTTATACCTTCAACCGCCTTACCGATGAAGCGCCGATAGCGAAACTGCGTTTTACACAGCTCGCACCGCAAAAATACGCTGTTGAACTCCGCAGTGGAGACTTCTGTCATCCCCAAACGTTTGTGCTGTACGGTGACGAATGGCGTATCGATGCCCGGTTTTTGAAGTGGAAGCCACTGGCCAACCTGGCGGGCCTGGATGCCATGTACAGGCTTGAACGTCTGAGCGGGCGTTATCAAACGGTCGGGGACGAGAATACCAACAAGCATCAGGCCTGGCGCATCGGCAAGCAACCAAAGTTCGATCTTCTTCAGTATGTCAAACGTAACGGGAAGTACTGGTCACCGGTCGATACCTCCTTTGGAAGCTCGGTGTATGAAGCAGTGGACCCCGCCTGGGAATACACGGTTTACCGTTCTCAATCCGGTCTTCTGGTGCGCAAGCAGTCAGCCGCGCCGGCTCACTACGAAGAAGGTGCGCTGGTGATTCATATCGAAAAGGGTTGTCCCCAGGGGAACTCTGATTAATCCCATTATCGTCATCCCGGCGAAGGCCGGGATCCAGTGTTTTCAATGGCATGGATACCGGCCTTCGCCGGGATGATGAATTAATCAGAGCTTCCCTGGGTGGATGCCTGGAAATCCGGTGCAGGTGATTAATCGTTTTCCAGTTTACCCTGTTGTGCCATAAGCAATTGCGTGAGTTCATCGACCGGCAGTGGTTGGCTGAACAGGTAGCCCTGCATATACCGGCAATTATGCTCCTTGAGAAAGGTCAGCTGCTGTTCTGTTTCCACGCCTTCTGCGACCACTTTAAGTTTCAGACTTTGCGCCATCGCAATAATGGCCGAGGTAATAGCGGCGTCATCGGGATTGCCGATAACATCACGAATAAAGGACTGATCAACCTTTAGCGTATCGATCCTGAAGCGGCGTAAATAACTCAGTGATGAATAGCCGGTCCCGAAATCGTCAATCGCTATTCTGAAACCCATTTTCCCCAGCGCCTCAAGCGCAACGATAGTACTTTGCTGATGCTCCATCAGGATGCTCTCAGTGATTTCCATTTCCACTTTTTCGGGTGGAACTCTGCTTTCACTGACAAGGGCTTCGATTTTCTCGACGAAGTCCCGGGTATGAAATTGTCGACCTGAAATATTCACCGACATCATCAGTTCCGGAAAGCCCGCCTCATGCCAGATCTGCATTTGCGTGCAGGCGGTGTGAATAACCCAATAGCCTACCTGGGTAATCAGACCCGTTTCCTCGAGCAGGGGGATAAAATCATTGGGTGGAACCAAACCGAGATCAGGGTGCTGCCAGCGTATCAACGCCTCCACGCCGGTGATCTTACCGGTTTCAATATTGATCTGCGGCTGGTAAAAAAGTCTGAACTCCTCGCGCTCCAGTGCACGGCGTAAACTGTTTTCCATCGTCAGACGCTGAAATGCCCGGGCGCTCATATCCGCGGAATAAAACTTATAGTTGTTCTTGCCTAAATCCTTGGCCTTGTACATGGCGATATCGGCATTTTTCAGTAAGGTTCCCGAGTCCTCGCCATCGCCCGGAAACAGGCTGATGCCGATACTTGCCGTCATAAAAAGTTCCCGCCCGCCGACATCAAAAGGCTTCTCCAGACCAAGCAATATCATTTGTGCCAGCTGCGATACATCCTGCTCAGTTTCAAACTCATTGAGTAAAACAGCAAATTCATCGCCCCCCAGACGGGCAACAGTATCATCCTGATGAATGCTCTTCCCCAGCCGATCAGCCAGCTGCGTTAACATCTGGTCACCAATATCGTGTCCCAGGGTATCATTGATATTTTTGAAGCGATCAAGATCGATAAATAAAACAGCTGCTCGTTTCGAGTAACGTCTTGCGTGTGCCAGACACTGTTTCAGTCGATTCATAAACAGAGTACGGTTGGGTAACTCGGTCAAGGCATCATGATGCGCCATAAAACTCAGGCGCTCCTCATTCTCCATGCGCCTGGTGATATCGTGGCCGGTGGCGACAAAATGGGTGATGCAGCCCTGGGCGTTCCTGATCGGTGTAATGGCTTTATCTTCATAATACAGGCTGCCGTCCTTCTTTCTGTTTACAAACACATCCCTGAATACTTCGCCGCTTAAAATTGTATCCCACAGCTTCTGGTAAAAAGCCGCGCCTTGTACGCCTGATTTCAATTTGACCGGTGGATAACCGATCACTTCGTCACGGCTGTAGCCGGTAATGCACTCAAACGCCGGATTGATATACTCGACAATGCCGTTAACGTCAGTAATCATCGTCATATCAGCTGACTGTTCCAGTGCGCGGGACATTTTCTGCATCTGTAACTCGGCTTCACGGTCCTGGCTGATGTTTCTGATCATGCCTTCAACGCCGGAAATATTGTCTTCCCCATCCCCGTAATAATGTGCGTTGGTGGAAACCCAGACAATAGAACTGTCTTTGTGCTTCAAGGCAGCATCAAAATTCTGAACTGATCCATTTCCCTTATCCAGGTGTTCAACGAGTTCCAGCTGCGCGCCGGGCTCTGAATAAAGATCGCTGATTTTCGTCCCCAACAGCTCATCGACTTCATAACCCAGAATTTGCTTTATTGATCCCGATACACGGATGATGGAACCCTCGCTATCGGTGCGGTAATAGGTGTCCTGCATGTCACGGAAAATATTGCGTAGCTCTTTTTCGGAGGCCTTGATTTTTTCATCAGCCCTTTTGTGTTCAATGTATGAAGCAATGCGCTGTGCAAAAATACCTAACACCGGCTCCGTCCAGGACGTTATTTCCATAGGTTTGGTATCAAAGACTGATATCAGACCCAGCCTGACGCCTGAAACAGAAGTCATTGGTGCGCCAAAGTAGCTTTCCACCCCCATGTCCGCAAGCAGGGTATCCTCGGGATAAAGTTTGGCTGCATCCTTTGGAATCAATTCTTTTTTCATATCGAGGACATCAGCACAGGGTGTACCTTCCAGTTCGTACTCAAAATTATCCACGAACTCACCATTGGCCCATACGGCCTGGGTTGTTATCCGCTCCTGCGAATCACCTGATAAGAGGCCTATAAAGGCATAGTGGGTGTTGTAGACATGCACAAGACTTGTGACACAGGCGCGATAATATTCTGCAAGTTCTACGGAAGGGCAGTAGCCGACAATCGTGTTTAGTGCGTTTTCAAGATGTTTGCGTTCAGTAATATCCTGGATGGTGCCCATCATGCGGATCGGCGTGCCCGCGTCGTTAAATTGCACCTGTCCCTGCCCATGGGTGTAACGCACTTCACCATCCGCAAGAATTATACGATGGTCCATATTGTAGTTGCCCCCGCTCATCGCCCTGGCAACGGCATTCTTCCATTCTTCCTGGTCATCAGGATGAACAAAGTCCAGAAATGCCTCGTAGCTTGGTGTTATCTGCCCTGGTTCAAGCCTGCAAATACGGTAATGCTCATCAGACCAGTACAGCTCCCCGCTGACAACATCCCAGTCCCAGTGTCCCAGCTGTGCAATCTGTTGCGATTCGATCAGCCGTTGCTGACTGAGGCCGAGGGCCGCTTCTTTTTGTTTGTGGACAGTGATATCGAACATGAAGCCACGGAGCATGGCAGGTTTGTCAGCCTCTAAAATGACATTTACGCTGTCACGTATCCACAGTAACCGGCCGTCTTTTGCATACATACGGTATTCGAAATCGTGGTCCTCCAGCCGGTCGGCAGCCCCCTCACAAGCACGCTGTGCCCATTCGCGATCCTCCGGATGCATGTATTTCAACCAGAAGCCTTCCTCATACCAGTCCTGTTGCGGATAACCGAGCAAATTCTCTGCCTGTGGCCCCACATAGGTGAACCGCCAAGTGGATAGATCCAGTTCCCAGGGGATGGCGCGTGCTGATTCAACCAGAGCGCGGAATCGCGCTTCGCTGTTACTGGATATGTGTTCTCCCGGCTTCAGCTTTTCCTTACGGGTTCCGGGTTTGTGTGCGTGCTCCAGAGCAAGAATCTCCATGGAATGTATTCCAGACGCCAGAAATAACACCGGCATCCCGTGCTTGTCAAACAGAGGACCCTTCACTATCAGGTTAACTTGTTGTTAAAGATAGATAATTGGCTGTTATTTTTTACTCTGTTGCTGCATTCGGCGTGCCTCAGAGTTATTTGAAGACATCAGCCCCGACTTGCGGCATGCTGACAACTTATGCCCAAGCTGGACCAATTCCGCCGCAATGTGCGCGCAAGCCTGCTGGCTGCGGCGCTGCTGACCCTGATTACCGCCTGCTCATCGCTGTTCAATAGGCCAGCTGGTACACCGGCTGATGTCGATTACGCCCAACACCTCTGGTCCGTGCTGCAGCAGGAACGTATGGTCGGGGAACATGCCCGGCCACTTAAACCTTTTATCGGTGCTGCCCGTCCCCACGGGTGGGTACTGGAAGTCGACAGCAGAACCATTCAGGTCGGTGGGCATCGCGGTTTCGTGGTGGTCAAGAAAAACTACAATGGCGACAATCTCGGCATTGCCGAGGTAGAACGGGATCGCTCCCGCTACCTGGATTCAATCAGCGTCATGTTTCGGCGGGAACCGGGTTACGACCCGGATAACCAGGACTGGTTCTGGGCACAGTACAAACCCGGCGGGCAGCTGTCTTCAATGCGCCGGATGGGCATGGAAATCGCTATGGCCGGCAGGCTGATAAAAGGAGCGGCGCCGGACCGGAATCAGGGCTGTATTTATTGCCACAGCTCGGCCGGCGGCGGCGATTACATTTTCTATCCTGACATCATACCGCCTGACGCACCGTAGCTGTACGCAAGATACACGGAAAAGCAATCCGTGCATTTTGCGTACAGCGTTTCACGGTACCTGTCAGGATTTCAGTTGCTGGCAAATACGAAATCGCCACCCGGTGCACCACGGTGGCAACTGATACAACCCTCCGGCTTGCCTTTGGCCACGCGGCCGGCGAGCGGAATTTTCATTCCCATTTTTTCCTTAACGTGCAAACTGCCATCGGGCTTGTATTTGGCCCAGAACCAGTCTTTATCCTCTGGATCGTAGCCGGCTTCACGCTTGAACATGACGGTTACCGCTTTCAGGTAACGCTTCGGATTGGCTTTAACGCTGTTGATCGAGACTCCCGGGCCGCCATAATTACGCTTGACGATGGCGGTACCCTTATACCCGTTAACTGTAACCGTTGTATGCAGCGTTTCCAGAATCTTACCGTGAGGTGGCGTACCCGTATAAGGCTTGTCCTTGACCGCACCCGGTCCGACCAGATCGGCGTTGGCGAGCGCTTTCCACAGCGCCTGCGAGTCGGCGACATCATCGGGCGAACCCATCGGCGGTCCCATACCCATGGTGCGCATGGTGCTCTGACACCCATACAATGAGAATACCCCAAACAGCGCTGCCACCGGCAACACCACCCTGTACCAATCGGATCTTGTCAGCTTCATAATTCATCCTTTTGTGAGAACAACACCTGAATCAAGCGATCTTGTCAGGCCCTGGGCGGGCCTACCGGCGTGTTGGACTAAGTAACCAGGATGAAGTTCATCGGATTGGCTGGAGTGGAGAAAAATTATGTCAAGATTTCGTTATAGATTCGAGTGCATCTGATCAAATTGTTTCAGATAATGAGTTTTCACTCATTTCGTGGCGCAACAGGCAGCTCATTGGGAGCGGTTACGCCGGTGGTTTATAATCTCGCTCCCTGGCTCGTAACAGACTGATATTGCAGTATTCCCCGTATCTGACCGCACTGTTTCAACTTGCGCGGCATTTGATTTTTGAGCGCGGGACAGCTACGCTACGCCGCTATTTTCAAAGGCTTGCAGGAGACATGCATGCGACAGACACTGGTAGCCGGGAACTGGAAACTGAACGGTTCTCTGGACAGTATCAAACAACTCGTTGCCGGGATTACGGCGGGTGCCGGCGGCACCGGTGATACGCAAATCGCGGTCTGTCCGCCTTTTGTCTATATTCCTCTGGTCTCCAATTTGCTGGCGGGCAGCAAGGTGGCGATCGGTAGTCAGGATATTGCCGATCAGGAAGCGGGCGCTTTCACCGGCGAGATTTCCGGCGCCATGCTGAACGATTTTTCCTGCACCTATGCTATCGTGGGTCATTCTGAACGCCGCGCGTTGTATGCTGAAGATGATGAGCTCGTCGCCCGAAAATTTGCGGCTGCCCGCAAGGCTGGACTGACACCCATTCTCTGCGTTGGCGAGACCCTGGAAGAACGCGAACAGGGGATCACAGAAGATGTGGTGGCGCGCCAGCTTGATGCTGTTATCAAGCTGGAAAGTATCGCAGCTATTGGTGAGGCGGTTGTCGCTTATGAGCCTGTGTGGGCGATCGGTACCGGTAAAACGGCATCGCCGCAGCAGGCACAGGATGTCCACGCATTTATTCGCGGCAAGCTGGCAGGTCTTGATCAGGCTGTTGCCGACAAGGTACAGATTCTGTACGGCGGTAGCGTCAAGGGTAGTAATGCGAAAGAACTTTTTTCCATGCAGGATATTGACGGGGGTTTGATCGGCGGCGCTTCGCTGGCGGCAGATGACTTCCTGGCTATCTGCATGGCAGGCACGTAAACGTAACTGGTTTTCGGGACACTCAATAATGTTTACAGTATTAATGATTCTTCAGGTTGTGTTGGGTCTGTCCATTATCGGGCTGGTCCTGTTGCAGCAGGGGAAAGGTGCGGACATGGGCGCTGCCTTTGGCGCCGGTTCAGCCGGCACGGTATTCGGCGCGCGCGGTGGTGGATCCTTCTTTACCCGGGCTACAGCAGTACTCGCTGCCGGTTTTTTCATTAACAGTATCCTGTTGTCATCACCGCTGGTGCGCCACGCCCAGGACTCATCTGCCAGCGTGGCGGGTACAGTGCCTGTGGAGGAAACCAAAGCGAATACCGGGAAAGGGACCGATGTGGAAAATATAGACCTGCCACCAGCGGATCTTCCGGAACTCGAGAGTCCGCCGGCTGGAGGCGTTGCGCCTGATGTATCTGACGCGCCGGAACAGGCTAACGAGGCTGAACAGGCCGGGGCGGCGAAGTCCAACGAGGCACAATAGCCCCTTTTTTATGCCGACGTGGTGGAATTGGTAGACACGCTATCTTGAGGGGGTAGTGGCGAAAGCTGTGCCGGTTCGACTCCGGCCGTCGGCACCATCA
>ENA-ORDP01000615-ORDP01000615.1-marine-sediment-metagenome-genome-assembly--contig:-NODE-615-length-22322-cov-5.679391_pt1 | contig 22322 bp, 11 predicted proteins | sample MGYA00248627_ERZ508539 | MGnify/ENA primary metagenome ERZ508539 (study PRJEB26208, sample SAMN05571518) | marine sediment metagenome | biome: deep sea; feature: Hydrothermal vent; material... | reverse complement strand
TATCTTGAGGCGATATTGCGTATTTATAATCGTTATGGTCGGCGCGACAATATGTATAAGTCCCGAATCAAGATACTGGTGAAGTCGATGGGTATCGACAGGTTTGCCGAGCTTGTTGAAGCAGAATGGCAAGCAATAAAGGGCGGCGCATTATTGCTGGATCAAAAAGAAATTGATCGCGTGAAGTTATTTTTCACTTCACCTGAATATGATCTAAATGCTGCTGAGGACACGAGCTTCGAGCAACAACGCCTTGCAGACAAGTCTTTCGCTACCTGGGTCAAACGCAATGTGCACAGTCATCGGGTCAGCGGTTACCGGGCAGTGTTTGTATCACTAAAGGCAGCGCAGGTCGCTCCTGGCGATGTAACTGATGCACAGATGGATGCGATTGCCGCTATTGCCGAGCAATACAGTTATGATGAAATTGTGGTGACCCATGATCAGAACCTGGTTCTACCTAACGTCAAACAGGCCGATTTGTACGCTGTCTGGAAGGCCCTGGCATCTTGCCCTGGATCGCACGAATTGGAAGTTTGGGCGCTGCCATATCAACATCCTGATGCTCGGCGTCGTCCATGAGAAAATTTGCATTCCCCTGTTTTGGGTGTTGCTGGACAAGGCGGGAAACTCCAATGCCTTGGAGCGCAGGGACCTGATGTCCAAACTCAACCAAGCCTTTCCGGATCAACCCATCGCATCTTTGAGCGGAGACCGGGAATTTATCGGAGAGACTTGGATGAATTGGCTGGAAAGCCACCGCATTCCCTTTGTTTTACGCCTGAAAGAGAACATGTCGGTCTGGAAGGAAGGCTACGTTCCGGTGAAGCTTTCGGCCCATGCGAGGCATCTCAAGAAACGCCATACCCTCATCTTGAAAGGCCAATGGTATCTGGGCCGAGACCCGGCAAAAGCATCAATGCCCATCAAGATCGCCATGATGCGCCTAAAAACCGGAGAGATGCTCATCGTTGCCGCAAGCCGCGTCAGGATCAAAATGGCTCTGCCTATATATCGCAACCGCTGGGGCATCGAAACGCTGTTTTCCTGCCTGAAAACACGAGGCTTGGGATTGGAGGATACGCACATGACCGCCCCGCACAAATTGGCCACGTTGATGAGCGTAATGCCGATTGCATTTTGTTGTGGGGCTCGAACCCGCCGGCGGCCCACCCGCCGATGGCCGGGGCGATCAAGGCCGGCTGCGATGGCGGGGCCAAGCTGATCGTCGTCGATCCCAGGCTTTCGACGATCGCCCAAAAGGCCGATCTGGTCGTCTCGCCCAAGGCGGGAACCGACGGCGCTCTTGCCTGGGGGCTGATCAATATCCTGATCGCCAATGATTGGTATGACCGCGAATTCGTCGCCGAGCAAACCCTGGGCTTCGATAAGCTGGCCGACTATGCCACCAGGTTCACGCCTGCCGTGGTGGAGGCCGAAACCGGGGTCGGGCCTGAAACCCTACAGACCATGGCCACCATGATCCACCAGGCATCGCCGCGCCTGGCCCAATATGTGGGAAGCGGGCCCGAGCTTTACGACAACAGTATCGATACCATCCGCGCCATCGCCTATCTGATTGCCCTGAGCGGGTCGCTCGACGTGAAGGGCGGCGGCTTTTTGCCCGAGCCGCTCGATCTGCGCTCGTTGCTGCTGGATGACGAAATCCCCTTGGAAGGAGTGAAGCGCGTCGACAACGACAAATATCCGGTGCTCCATGATTTTCGCGATGAAACCCAGACCATCGATGCCATGGACGCCATTCTCACCGGCGAGCCCTATCCGCTCAAGGCCATGATCATGACCGGCGCCAACCCGGCGCTGACCAATCCCAATTCGGCCAAGGTGGAACGCGCCTTGGCCGGGCTCGATTTGCTGGTGGTGCGCGACCTGCTCTTCCTCGGCAAACGCATGTATAACGAACTCGCCGATTCGATGGAAAAAATCCTCACCAATATCCTCGCTGATCGCCTGAAAAAACTCGAAACCGCCGATATCATCGAGAAAAAACCCTATCAGGATAAACCGGTTCGTTATGCCTACACGCTGACAAAAAGAGGGGAAGACGTAACAACGACCAGTGTTAATTGAAATGGCGAGCTGGGGGAATAGTTATATTGCTGGTACAGCAAAACCTCTGAAAGAGTTTATGGAAAAGTAAAACCGGAAAAACAAAACTTTCACCGCTAAGACGCGGAGAAAACCTCACCTATGCGTAGGTCGGGTTAGGTATTTTTTGCCGTAACCCGACATTTTCATAATGTAATATCGCCGGGTTGCGCTGCGCCAACCCAATCTACCAGCTGGCTATCAAAACCATTATCACGAATACGGACGAGTGCATAACTCAATCAATGTTCACTAAATAGATGAAAGCAAGTAATTCAAAATTCTGTGAGGTATTCTGGCCATCTTTCCCAGTTGAAAAAAACATTGATTAATCACTGTGGGTGTAATACCCCGTCAACTTGCTGCGGGGTAGTTTATTCCGTAGATCGGGTTAGCGTAGCGTAAATCCGACAATTCAATAACTTAGCCACAGAGTGTCGGGTTACGCGAAGTCCATCCCGAGCCTAGCGAGGGGCTAACCCGACCTACACAACCCCCATCTTCACGTGAATAGTATGTATGTGGGACAGTAGTGGTTAGCACCAATAAAAACGGCGCAGCTTAAGCTGCGCCGTTTTGTCTCCAATAACTTTATAACAGTTGAGTTACTGGCGAGTTCCTCTAGTGAGTAGCCTTGCGTCTTATTAGGCTTAAGAAGGCAAGAAAAGCCACGACTATCCACCAGTCACCGTGTTGTTTAAGGCTAGTGGGTGTGTCGGAAATACTGCAACCACTGTTACCACCACCACTAGATGCGGGTGCGGGTGCGGATGCGGATGCAGCTACGCTAATGCCACCGGGATCCATCAAACTGCCGTCAGCGACGCCATCTGCATCGTTAGAACCGCCCTCATTCATGGTAATTTGCAGACATACATCACCTTCTGTGAGCCCACTCGCATACGCAGCATTACCGGCTTCAGGACACACCAGCGGAGCAGTGCTAACTGGCGCTGCTGAAGCAAGAGCATTATCTGTATCGCTAACAAAGTCGACCCAGGCACCCCCTGCCAATTTACGATACATGGCGTTAGCAGGAATAGCCGCCGACAAAGGCACTACCACCTTCACGCTATCACCTGCATTTAGCGTATTAATAACAAAGTCTACGCAACCGCCAACACATTGCTGAATTGCATCTGCATCCACGCCGACTTCATCTGCGGTTAGTCCGCCACCAGTCGTTTTGCCTACACCCGTAGCGGCTGCACCGGCAACAAAATCGCCGTTATCACTACCAGGTAGTATTGCATTTACGATAACGGATTGTGTTGTTGGGCTGGAGAGGTTACCGGCATCATCTTCAATCGTAACCGTAAAGGTATCAATGCCGGTGAAGCCCGTCTTAGGTGTGTACGTCAGTGTTCCATCACCCGGGTTATTGATAGCACCGTTAACAGGCGCTGTATCAACCAGGACGGTGGCGGCCGCAATGCCGGTATTATCAGTGGCATTGGTGGCGACGTTAAAGGTTGAGCCGAGATCGCTTTCTGTAACCCCTGTATCGCTGCTAACCACTGGGTTTGTGCCTGCCACGGTGACCGTGGTCTCGCTTGAGGTAAAACCGGCATCGTCATCAACCGTGTAGGTGAATGTATCGACGCTGGCATAATCAAGCGCTGAGCGGTTATACGTAATTGTGCCATCACCATTAACGGTTGTTGTACCAAATGAAGCTGGTGAAACGACCTGAACGGTTGCAGAATCAAGTACCGGCGCAAAGGAATAGGTGGTCACACGTGTATCATTGGCGAGCACATCAATAATTACCGGGGAGCCGTCGAATACCGGCATCACGGGGTCCGCCGTTACATCAAAAAGCGGGATTGCCGTGACTGTTCCAACCATTTGAAAGCTGTAGCCCACCCCACCAAAGTTGTGCAACGATGATGGTGGAATAGTTGTCGCGTAGTCCATGACATAAGTACTGCCGACGGGGCAACCTGCTGCAGAGCAGGTAATGGTGGCTATATCACCAATATTTATTTCAGGAATATAATTCCATGCCACCGTCCAGCCACTAAAATCCAGCGTCTGCGTCAGGCCATCGCCGTTCACGTCCGGGTTTATCACAGTAACGGGGATGGTGGTGTAGTGCATACCGGTATTACAAAAGAAACCCCAAGGTGCGTCTATGCTCGGTGATTCATTGCTATCGGGAGAACCGCCATGAGAACCGGAAGCTGGTTGATTCTGTTCCATAAAAATACCGCCGTCTGGGCCTGGGGATAAGGCTACCCTGACGGCGCCCATCGCAAAGTATGAGCCACTGGTGACAGTAGTACCATAACTACAGCTGCCAGGAGGTGTGCCTACACCTCCAACACAGCTGACAACAGCAGGATCCATGGTTAACAAAGTGTTTTTTGTTAGCGCAGCTTCTGTAGCTGTGTTCAAACCCAGACTGCCCATAGCGATAAATAAAAGGGTGTGGTTAAATTTCATTTTTGCTCTCCTTAAATAACTCCCTCGAACAGACAGGCCTTCAGGGCGAGTACAAGCGAGTCTTTAGATCTCGTGCCCGTGGGCGCCATTTCTGAATAAATACCTGGCCCTCTCGATGTCACGAACCATCGGTAAGGCCGGTATCCCGCGCGTGGCGTGGTAACGAACGTCAACAATACGGCCTTCTATGAACGTAATATAGGCGCCATGTGCTTTTTCGCTGAAAATAACCAGGGTGCCTGAACCGCCTTCACCACACGCGGTACGTAAGGCTTGTACGACCACCGCAAAGGGAACAAACTCATCCCTGGATTCCATGATCGTATCGGCGACCGGGAAGAATACTTGAATGAATTTGGAGAGAAATCACATCTTCAATAATTCGGATGACCAACGACCGGGTAAGTTTTGAATTCGTCCTGGCGGTTCAAAAATAATTTATAGCCCTTCCCCTGATTGAATGTACAGACAGTGCGTGGGCGTCAAGACGCAGGTAGAATACGCAGCTGAGTTGAGTTTCTGCCAGGATAGATGATCATACCTTTGATTCGCCCTTTTGCCGCTTTACGCCCGGTGCCTGAACGTGCCGGAGAGGTGCTTGCACCACCCTATGATGTATTGAACAGTGCCGAGGCGCGGGCGCGAGCGGCGGATTCTCCGTTGAGTTTCCTGCATATTTCCAGGGCGGAGATCGATTTACCGGAGGGGACCGACCCGAATGGCACTGACTTAAGCACAAGCGGTTGATTGAGGTAGAGATATTTGGTAACTGGCCAGCCCGGATGATAGGCTGAAGGTTGCGACACCACAGCAACCATCCGAGGAGCCAGCCCCATGCAGTTTAGCCATCACAGCAAATCCCATCAACAGAAACGTGTCAGTCATCATGTGGGCAACACCGACTCCCATATCCTGTTCAACCTGCTGACGAGTCCGCCGCTGTTCGATCAAATCGAAGAACTCCTACCGGAACATCGCGAACGCCTGTATCCACCGACAGAGACGCTGTCGATGTTTCTATCCCAGGCGTTATCGGCAGACGGCAGTTGCCAGCAAGTGGTCAATGAGGCCATGGTCAAACGTGTGATCTATGGCCTGGAACCCGGAAAAACCGACACGGGAGCCTACTGCAAGGCACGAGCGCGTCTACCGCTGTCGATGGTCTCGACATTGGCGCGATATACGGGAGATATCATCACGTCTGGTGCGGCTTCAAAGTGGTATTGGCAAGGTCGTCCGGTACGTTTAGTCGATGGTGCCACGGTAACGCTGGCCGATACAGAGGAAAATCAAGCCCACTATCCGCAGCCGAGCAGCCAAAAGGCCGGCCTGGGCTTTCCACAGTGTCGCGTGGTCACACTACTGTGCCTGGGAAGTGGTGCACTACTCAATGCCGCAACAGGTCCTTGCAAAGGCAAGGGAGGTGATGAACAGACACTGCTGCGCTCCATGCTCGACACGCTAAACGATGGCGATATTTTGCTCGGAGACGCTTACTACGCAACGTATTTTCTACTCTGCGAATTGGTTCGCCGTGGTGTCGATGGGCTATTTGAGCATAACCATTGAAGGTAATCGCCAAGAAAGCTGGCAATGCAATTAACATTCGGACTCTATTCCATATCATGACTCACCTGAACAGGGCGATTGACGATTCTCACACCAGGTGCGCCACATAGCCCGAAAGGCATTTTCCACGTCACGGCTAAAATTCTTCCCATTACACAATGTTGAATTCTCCATTTTGCCACGCAGGCTTCCTCGAAAGAGAGAAAGCCTGTCAGTATCCCTGGCGAGATCTATCGCTATTTTGAGATAACTTTCCTGATCGTTACCAATCAGATCATCAAGATCGAGTTGCGACAGCAGACTCACACCGACGCGGCCCGCATGAACCTGCCCCGCCAGTGCTATGACCGGAACACCCATCCAGAGTACCTCGCATGTGGTTGTAGTTCCATTGTAAGGAAAAGTATCCAAAGCAATATCAATATTGTTATAGAGAGCCAGGTGTTCATTAAGCGTTGGTAAACGCCCCAGCAATTGAACCCGATCCTGATCAATTCCATGTTTCTTAAACAAGCTGAAATAATGATCTCGACTATTAACATCAGATAAGCTGTTATTTTTCAGTACAAGGCGCGAGTCCGGTAAGGCATTAAGCAGTCTCGACCACAGGCTGATAACTTCCGGAGTCACTTTACTCAGATTATTGAATGATCCGAAGGTAATGTAGCCGTTTGTTAGCGATGGTACTGGTGTCACTGCCGGCGCATCGGGGGGTGGCTGGTAGCAAAGAAAACCATGCGGCAAACGAACCAACTCTTCTGAATGGTACTCATCGGTCAACCCTGGAGGATCCGCCCAACCATCGGTAAGGCGATAATCGACTGAAGAAAGACCCGTGGTATTCGGGTATCCAAGGTAAGTAACCTGTACCGGAGCGGGTTTGTGTGTAAAAACAAGAAGACGGCTGTCGCCAGTATGTCCCGCCAGGTCGACCAAAATATCGATCCTGTCGTTATGAATCTGGTCGGCCACTTCTCGATCCGATAACCCACGAGTGCTCCGCCAATGACCCGCCAGAGAACGAAGGCGTTCAGTCACTGCGTCGGGACGCCGCACCTCTGCATAACAGTATGTTTCAAACTTTTCAGGATCATGATTTGCCAATAGTGGCTCAAAAAAGAAAGCTACCGGGTGACTATGCAAGTCCGGGGAAACATAACCAATCCGCAAGCAACGTTCAGAATCCTGATTGTCAGGACAGGGGTTGGCAATGGGCTTATGCCCATACTTCGATTCCCATTGCCGGTGCTCATGAAAAACAAACGACGGTTCATATTTTTCTGAGTAATTCATGCAAAACAGGATATTAACGTGCGCTTTATAATAACCCGGTTTCAGATCCAGCGCCTTCCTGAAACTGTCGATTGCTACATCAATTCCCCCGCTCACCTGCTGGGCCAACCCCAAATTTGCGTACGCCTCTGCAAGCCCGGAATCAATACTAATTGCCTGCTGAAAACTCGCTATCGCTTCACCCAGACGCCACTGAAAAAGCAGCGCAAGACCAAGATTATTATGTGCATCTTTATAACGTGGGTTAATTGTCAGGGCCTTGCGGAAATATTGTTCCGCCTCGATATGCTGATGCTGATCTTCTAGAACCATGCCCAGATTGGAGTATGCTTCAGCATAGTCAGGTTTCCTGGTCAGAGCCTCCTTGAATGCTGCCGCAGCTTCTTTATATTTACCCGTAGCACGCAGTACGACACCATAATTATTCAGCGCATCCACATATCCAGGCTGGATACGTAGCGCTTTCTGGAAACAAATCAACGCTTCCATATGGTTTTCCCGTGCCGAATATATGGCACCCAACTGGTTCAATACTTCCTGTGAGTCAGGCTCTTGTCGCAACACTTTTTTAAAACAATCCTCGGCTTCTTCAAGTTGTCCCTGCATTCGTAGCGCGCTTCCAAGAGAATTACAGGCCGGTAGAAAATCGGGTTGGAGGGTTAATGCCCGCCGATGACATGCGATTGCTTCGGAGAGTTTCCCCTGGCCCTGTAATGCAGTTCCCAGATTAAAGTGGGACATGGCATTTCCTGGCTGTAAGGTAATCGCGCGGCGAAAACATTCTGCAGCATCCTGATTGCACCCAAGCCGCCCATGTACCGCACCAAGATAAAACCACGCCTCGTCATCTTTCCTGCTGGTCTTGCAAACCTGTGAAAGGAGCGCCATGGATTCTTGCAACTGGTTGTTTTTCAGCAAATTTAATGCTTGTTGTTTCTTTAACTGAACGGATTTTTTGCTGGCCATCGATGCGAACTGATCATGTTTCTCAAGGGGACTTATAGCGCTATTATACCTATTAGTAGAAAGTGGGAACCAGTAACTGACACAAGGTGCATTAATGACGAGAAAACTGCATATTGGCGGTAAAATTCACATAAGCGGATGGGAAGTCTTAAACGCAGTTAATGGTCCGTATGTCGATCACCTGGGTGATGCGAGAGACCTGTCTCAATTTCAGGACGACACATTCGGTGATCTCTATGCCTCGCATGTGCTAGAGCACATGGATTACAAGGTAGAACTCGCTGCGGTTCTAAAAGAATGGCATCGCGTATTAATGCCTGGAGGGAAAATATACATCAGTGTGCCGGATATGGATGTGCTGTGCCAATTGTTCATGGCAAAGGATAAGATGGACATAAATGAACGTTTTCATGTGATGCGAATGATGTTCGGGGGGCACGTTGATAACTATGATTACCACGTGGTCGGCTTGAATCAGGAGTTTCTCGGCATATTTCTCCAGCAGGCAGGCTTTTCCAACATGCGCAGGGTAAGCAGCTTTGGGCTATTTCAGGATACGAGTAATCTGGTGGTAAAGGGCGGGCCTATCAGCGTGAATGTCATTGCAGAGAAGACACATGCAAGTGATGTGCAAAACAAGAAATAATGGGAAGATGTTTTTGGGACCGAAGCCATATCGCCGTGCCACCCTGGTAGTGGTGGATATCTTCCGCGACCATGGGCAGCTATGATGCCAGTTAGCATGGGCTGAAAAATACGTTATTATCAGTTATTCGCAACAAGACAGACCTTAAAAACAAAAGCCAACCCTTTTTGGGGGTGTTGTTCATCACCCCTCACCGGCATAATATTTATTTGTTTTTCAGATAAGTTATTAAAGAGTACGCACAGATGCCCCAGCAGGATACCAACAAACTGACAGACCAGGCTCACACACTGATTGAAAGCGGCAATTTAGCCGGGGCCAAAACCCTTTATGATCAAATCACCCGGCTGGACCCCGACAACGCCGATGCCTGGATGATGCGTGGCGCCATCAGCGGCGAACTGGGCGACATCCCCGAAGCGATCTCATTCCTGCACCAGGCTACCACGCTGGATCCCGGTCTGGCAGAGGCCCATTACCAGCTCGGCAACCTGTTACGTGTCACAGGCGATCTCCAGGAAGCTAGCGCCAGTCTGCAGCAGGCAATCGACAGTAAACCCGATTATGCTGAAGCCTGGATAATGCTGGGTGGCATCAATGGCATGCTCGGCAACTACGAACAAGCCGAGCACTATTGCCGGCAAGCTGTTTTATATCAACCGGATTCGATCGAGGCTCGGGTAAACTTGGCGAATACGCTGCAGCAACTGGGAAACCTTGAGGAAGCGGTCGCCATTTACCAATACATAGTGGAGGTGCAACCCAACCTCCCCATGGTCTGGTTCATGTTAAGCCGGGCTCAGCTCCAATCGGGAAATACTGAAGCGGCAGAGTCCTCCTGCCGCCAAACACTCGCCATACAACCGGATATGGCAGAGACACACTTTCTTCTTGGCACTATACTGGAAGCCGGCAGCAACGCCGATAGAGCTGATGAAGCTATAGCATGCTATCGCAGAAATCTGGAAATCAATCCCGATAGCGCTGAATCGCACACCCGGATCGGTATCATGATGCACAATCAGGGAGAACTTGAAGCCGCAAAAGAACATTATCAGCAGGCGCTACACATCAACCCCGAACTGCCATTGACCCATTTCAACGCCGGCGTGATATCCCAGGAACAGAAACGGTATGCCGAGGCCGAAGCCAGCTATCGAAATGTAACCCGGCTCCAGCCGGATTACCCCAAAATACATGCCAATCTTGGCTATGTACTGAGTCTCCAGGGCAAACAGGAAGAGGCCGCTTCCGCTTATCAGCAAGCACTGATATTTGAACCCAGCGTCGCCGAAATCCACAATAACCTGGCTCTGGCTCTGATAGCACAGGGACAACTCGACGAAGCCGAAAACTGCCTGCAGACTGCGCTTCGCCTAAAATCGGATTACACGGAGGCGTATGTCCATCTCGCCAACCTGCTCCAGGTAAAAGGCAACTACATGGAGGCGGAAATCAACTTGCAGAAGGCCATCAGCTCCAATCCGGACCACGCTGAGGCCCATCACAAACTGGCCATCTCACTGAACAGCATGGGCCGACAGACCGAAGCCGTGGCCAGTTGCCGGGAAGCGCTGCGCTGCAAACCGGGCTTCGTCGATGCCCACATTGCCCTGGCTGCTGCGGTTATCACCCTACAGAAACCCGATGAAGCACTGAAACACTGCAACCTCGCCCTGGAGATCGAACCAGACAATATCAACGCCATTGCGCTGGCGGCAAACATCGCCATCCATACCGGTGACAAGGAAGCCGCCTATCAGCATCTGCGCCCGATACTGGAAAAGGGGATGGACGATATCGAACCCGATTATATTAACGTGGCGCTTGCCTTCGGCCTGATCAGCAAGAACCTTGGCCGGCAGGAAGAGGCCATCGCCTTGCTGGAGAAAATGCTGAAGAACCCGCTTCTGCCCAGCGGCAACCAGCGCAGCCTGCACTTCAACCTGGGCAGACTTTATGATGCAACAGGCGAATACGACAAGGCTATCTCCTACTATCGGCAAGGCAATGAATCAAAACCGCTGGTTTTCGATGCGCTCAGACATGCTGCCGAAGTCAAGACCCTGATAAAGACATACAACCCCGATTTTATGATGCGTACACCACGCGCCACGATCCGTTCGGAACGGCCCGTATTCGTTGTCGGCATGCCGCGCTCCGGCACCAGCCTGGTCGAACAAATCCTGGCCAGCCACCCGGAGATATTCGGCGCTGGAGAACTCCCCTATATCGTCCAGCTTCCGCTGTCCCTGCACACGATACTGAGCAGCGAAAAACAGTACCCCCACTGCCTGCCCCTGTTGACCCAGGACAAGATGGACAAACTTGCACAGGACTATCTCGACCGCATCAAGGAATTGTCAGCCGACGCCTCCCGGGTAATCGACAAGATGCCCGGCAATTTCATGCATCTTGGGCTGATTGAACTCCTGTTCCCGGATGCCCGCGTGATCCATTGCATGCGGGATCCTATGGATACCTGTCTGTCCTGTTACTTCCAGGATTTTTCGCGCAGTCACCCTTATTCCTACGACCTGCAGAACCTGAGCGTCTTCTACCGGGAATATGAGAGGATCATGCGGCACTGGAAAACCATACTGTCTATACCGATGTTCGAAGTACAGTATGAAGAACTGGTCGCCAACCAGGAGTCCATCAGCCGCTCCCTGGTAGAGTTCTGCGGACTGGAATGGGACGAGCGGTGTCTGCAGTTCCATAAGACCAAACGCTTTGTAGGAACAGCAAGCTACGACCAGGTACGCCAGCCGATCTATAAAAAGTCATCCGGTCGCTGGAAACATTATGAACAACATCTGGAGCCGCTTAGGGAAGCGCTGGAGCGCTACAAATAAGGGTAACGGGGCAAAAAAAACAGATAATACAGCTCTTCGCGCACAACCGGGTAGCGGAGGCCAAAGTGCTTCCCGAGAAAACCTGCCGGAGTCTGAAGTGGAACAGGAACAACTCGAACAACAAGCACAGGCCCACATTTCCCAGGGGCGCCTTGCGGATGCCGTTCGGCTGTTCGAGGAACTCTGCCGTATCGACCCGCACCGGGTACCGGCACGATTTCAGCTGGCCGTGACACTGACAAAACTCAATCATACAGAACAGGCGGCTCAACACCTTCAACAAGTACTACAGCAACAACCCGGCCACACAGATGCCTGGGCCATGCTGGCAGACACCCATATCAGAGCGGGGCGCATGGCTGAGGCAAAGGACTGTGCCGGACAGTCTTTGGCAATCAACGCTGAACATGCACACGCGCTGCTGGTAACCGGTATAGCCTGTGCAGAACTGGGCGAACTTGAGCAAGCCGACGAGATGCTGACCCGAGCTACCGCGAAACTTCCACAGGACGCACACAGCCTTGTCCACCTGGCCCGGGTTTGCATGCGCAGACAAATGCCGCAACGGGCCGAAACCTTTTTCGTACGCGCCCGGGCAATCAACCCGCAGCTTGCACCCGCCTGCGTCGGGCACGGCAACTCGCTGCTGCGCCAGGCCCGATACGACGAGGCGGAACGCGTTTTTGCAGAAACCTGCCAACGTTTTCCCGGCAACGTCAGCTTGTTCAACCAGATCGGAAATATGTACCGTGTGGCAACCCGCCTGGATAAGGCGCTGACCTACTACCGCATGTCATTAAGGCTGCAGCCGGGTTTGGCGGAAATCCACAACAATATCGCCACCATACTTCAGGCGCAGGGACTGCTGGAACAAGCCGAAAAGGCCTACCAAAAAGCCATCGATTTGAAACCAGGCTTCTGGCAGGCACACAGCAACCGTATTTTTCTACTGAACTATCTTCCGGGCACGAGCGGACATAAACTGCTTGATGCACACAAGACCTGGGCAGACCAGCACACAGGGAAACTACCCCGCTTTACCACATGGAGCAACGACCGGCAGACGAATCGGCCGCTACGCGTAGGATACGTATCTCCGGATTTCCACCATCATCCTGTTTCAGCCTTCATGATGCCCATTCTCGCGAACCACAATCCAGACCATGCGATTTCTGTATGTTTTGCGGACAGTCTAAAAGTTGACGACATTACCACGCAACTACGGAAACTGGCCCTGGAATGGCATACGGTCAAGAGCCTGGGTGACGAACAACTCTCCGAACTGATCCGCAGGGAACGGATCGACATTCTTGTGGACCTTGCCGGCCATTCCGGTCAGCACCGGCTAAGGACATTTGCCTGCAAACCGGCCCCGTTACAGATCAACTATCTCGGTTATCCGGCAACCTCAGGCCTCGCTGAAATGGATTACCGATTAACAGACGCCTGGGCCGACCCCCCGGGAGAGGCGGACGCGCACAGCAGTGAAAAACTCCTGCGTATTCCTTCGGGCTTTCTTTGTTACCAGCCCGACAAGGAATCGCCGGAAGTCACACCGCTACCCAGTGATACAACGGGTACTGTTACCTTCGGGTCGCTGAACAACCTGAGCAAGGTCAACTATGAAGTCGTGTCAACCTGGTCCTCCATTCTGGATACAATGCCACACTCCCGGATTCTGATAAAAAACCTGGCGCTCAGCGACCCGGTCGTCCGGGAACGCTACCTGCAACAGTTCATGTCCTGCGGAATCGCCCGGGACAGGGTTGATCTGCGATCCCGCGTGCCATCCTATGCCGGACATCTCGCGACTTACCATGAAATCGATATCGGTCTCGATACTTTTCCGTATAACGGAACGACTACGACGTGCGAGGCATTGTGGATGGGGGTTCCTGTCGTCACACTCACCGGTCAGGTACATGCCCACCGGGTCGGGCATAGCCTGCTATCCACTATCGGGCTGCCGGAGTTGATCTCCAGGGATGGCGAACAGTACAAGGAAATTGCCTTGACGCTCGCGAACGATCCGGACCGGCTGCGTCGGCTACGCCACAAGCTGCGTGAGTCCGTCAGACAGTCACCCTTGTGCGATGGCCCTGCATTTACCCGGGAACTGGAAACCCTCTATGGTGAGGTGTGGGCGATATGGTGCAGGCAACAAACATCCGAAGGCCACTAGCCTCCGGGGTCCGGCATCGCGGCGTTCAGTGCCTTGAGAAATTTCGGATTGATATTTCTCCCGGCACTCTGCATCCGATGCATTTGCCTCCAGGCTTTTGCGTAATCCTTCTTGTAATAATAGGCGTAGGCCAGGTGTTCCCGGGCAAGCCAGTGCTCGGGCTGCAATGCCACCGCTTTCTCAAGATATTCCACTGAGGCAACAACTTTTCCACTGCGCCCCAAAATCACGCCCAGTTTATCGTAGGCATCCGCATCATCCGGCGCCAGTCCGATTGCCTCCTTGAACTGGATCGCCGCCTCTTCATTCCGGCCTGTTTTGGCAAGCAACGTACCATAGTTGCTATGGATCACCGCTTTGTCTGCTGAAAGGCGCAACGCCTCAACAAACTGTTTCTCTGCTTCATCCACTTTGTTTTGCTTACCAAGCGCAATACCATAGAGGTTATGCGCCATAGCCAACAGGGCGACATTCCTGGAACCGGGATCCAGGGCAGCTGCCTTGTTCAACGCTGCAATTCCCTCGTTATAGCGCGCCAGTTTAAGCAGCGTACGACCACGCAAGTCATGCACAACCGCATTATCCGGACGCAGTTGCGCCATTTTATCAAAAATCGCAGAGGCATTCTCATAGGCGGCATTCTTCAGAAAATAGCGTCCGAACACACTTAAATCCTCGAATGTTCTGCCGGCCAGCATCTGTTTTGTTACAACCACAGGTCGCTGAACTTTTTCGATCAGCCTGCGTGCACCCGGATGCTGTGGCCAGATCGCCAGTGCCTGCTCAAATTCAAGGGAGAAGTCCTCCTCGTAGCTCTCGCGCTTAATCAGACCACTCATTACGTGCGCGGACGCCTCCCGCGCTGCACTGAGATTTTTCGTAAAATCCTCGCCCCCGCTGCTGGCGACCGGCACATTCACGAGATAGGGCAGAACGTTTCCCATGTGCTCATGAATAAACTGGTACACACGGAATTCATTGCCCGCCATCTTCCCCCGGGAAGGAGAAAATTCCAGAATCGGGTTATTTTCGGTATGGATAGCGTCTTTACTAACCGCATCCGCAAAATCCGTTTCGTCCATCCTGAAAGAATCCAGCAGATTAACCGGGTTATCGAGCTTCACCAGCCTGAGGTCTTCACGCGCATAGCGATTAAATCTTTCCAGAAATTTTTCAACATCGATTTCGATTTTCTCTTCCGAACCGACAAGCAGGGCATGCTTGTTGTAGTGAGTCAGTGCGATCCAGACCGTTACGTGCGGAAATACCGAATGGAAGGTATTGATCAGGATCTCGAAATCCTTCGGATCTATCTCTATAGGCAACCAGCTGGTCATGATCCCGCCTTTGTTCAGGCGTTTTTTGCCGGCTTCAAAATAATCGCGGGTATAAAGACCTGAATTGCCCGCGTAGAATGGCCAGATGGAATCGTTCATGATGACATCGTATTTATTGTGGGTCAGTCGCATGTAGTTCGCGCCATCCATGATGATGGGATGAAATTTTTTATCCCTGACCACATCCTTGTTGATGTCCCTGAAATATTTGGCCGAAGTATCAAGAACCGACTGGCTGATATCGACGAGGTCCAGCCGTTCGACATTGTCATAGGTGGTAATGATGTGGGCGGTTTCACCGCTCCCGAAACCGACCTGGAGCACCCTGCGCGCATCCGGTTTCAGTAGCATCGGGACATGGCCCTGCATCATCTGCGTGGTTCGCAGCGTAAAGCTGGTGCCCGCAACATTAATGGAGCCGGTCGATAGGACACGGGTTCCGTCCGGATAACGGTGAACCGTGGTTATGGTTTCCAGCCCTTCCTCGGCGTACAGGATCTCGACATTGCTGTCGTGCCGCTTCTCGCCGATATTGTAATACTGGAATAGATAGTCGCCCGGGATGGCATAGATGCCTGCGCCTGCTACCAGCCACAGGCCGAACACGACGCCTGCGCTGGCACCACCCTGTCGTCGGAGGCTCGTTGAAGCTTCCCCTGTGCCTTGTGGTGCATAAAGCAACAAAATCGAGGCAATGACAAGATTCAACATCGCTGTCAGAATTATGCTGTTCTGGGTACCGATGGACTGCACCAGAAAAAAGCCGGTGAGGAAAGAGCCAAAGATGGCGCCAACCGTATTGGCCGCATAGACTTTGCCGACCGAACCGCCGATGCTGCGTACATCCTGCGCCAGAATCCTGCAGACGATCGGGAATACCGCACCCATCAGGAAGGTCGGCGGCAACATAATCAGCGCCGCCAGCATGAACTGGACACCAACATTTTCCCAGAAGCTGGTCACGGCAACCAAACCAACGGTTTCCAGTGTCCCGAACATCATGATGGACAGCAGCCCGAACAACCCGATGGCCGCTTCCATATAGCCGAAATACAGCCAGTTGCGTGTCAGGCCCCGCTCCTTTTTCAGAATAACCGCAAACACCGAGCTACCGAGAGCGATGCCGGCAAGAAAAGTCGCCAGCATAGCGGTGAAAGCATAGATGGTGGTTTGCAGTTCAAACACCAGCAGACGGAACCAGAGCACCTCGTAAGCCAGAGAGGTGTAACCGGCAAATGCAAAACAAACCAGCAGCACCTTCACCAGCGTGGGTGTAAGAACCTCTCTCTGACCCTGATCTTCCTGCGAATCACCTGCTATGGGCTGCGTCTGCCCCACTTCCGGCCCACCACCGCTCATCAATCGGCGCAGGATCAGAAAGGTCGCTGCCAGAAACAGATTACCCGCAGCCGCGATATAAACGGTGTCCAGGAGTCCAAACAGCTTGATGAGAAAAAACCCCGTCAGGAAACTCCCGACCGTCGCCCCCAGGGTATTGACACCGTAAAGAACTGCAATTCGTGTCCCCACCTGGCTTGTGTGACTGACAAAGAATTTCGTGAGTACCGGCAGCGTCGCCCCCATCAGGAAGGTAGGCACAATCAGGATGGCAAAAGAAATCAGCGTCCGCACAACCTGCAGCACCCACACGGAATCGGGGAACCAGTTGTATACCGAAGAATAGAAACCCTGAACGGAGGACAACAACGCGGGCATAACAAATGCCGCTACAGCAATACCCACCTCCAGAAGCGCGTAGATCAAAAGATAATCGCGTTTCCTGTCGATAATGCGGCCGATGACATAGCTTCCGAAACCCAGCCCTGCCATAAAGGCGGTAAGAACGGCACTGACACCAAGGGTTGTATTGCCATAGGCAATGGTGAAAAACCGCGTCCAGACGACTTCGTAAACAAGCCCGGTTGCCCCGGAGATAAAAAAGAGTATACAAACCGCAATACCTAGCGGGGATAACGCGTTGTTTCTCATATAATTATTCTCGATACTGCCGTATTAGCTCAAATCTGGCGAGTTAGGTTAACGTACCCGTACGCTACCTGCAAACAAGGCTGAAGAGATTGCACAATGCAGGGAAAACCGAGATGAAGAATTGTCAGATATGCGAGCACGCATCCCAAACCCTATCGGGATTGGCGCCCTGTAGAAACAGGGCATTCCATCACTATTCGAGCACAAAAGGTACCACGACGTTAGTGGTAGCCGCCGTTACGCAGAATAAAAGTCAACCGGTTCTCGGCAAGACTCCCGGCTCTTGTTATCCTGCTTTCCTGGAGAATTCGGCGATGCACAAAGGCCCCAAGAAGAATACGGGTGGAGCATTGCGCCCCACCCGTCATCACTTCATAAAGGACTACTGGTTTTTATTTTTACTAAGCCTTCCTGCGACGGGCAACGCCCACCAGACCTACCAGGCCGGAGCCAAACAGCCATGCTGCTGCCGGTACCGGCACCACGACATGACCTCCGGCATTGACGGTATAGTTCACACCACCGAAGTTCGACGGATCACCCACGGGAACCACCGCAGCATACGACAGCGTGAAGGTGCTGCTGTTCGAGCAGCTCGCTGTCGAACAGGTGATGGTCGCAAGGCCCGTGCCGTTGTCGAAGGTGCCGGTTTGAACACCACCACAAGCGGGGTTGATATTGCCCGCGGTGCCGCAGTCCTGGATACCGCCGCCCATGTTGATCGCGGGGATGCTGTTCCAGGTCACGAACCAGCCGCTGAAGTCCAGCGTCTTGGTGAAGCCGCCGTCGTTATTGACGTCAGGGTCGACCACGACGATCGGGGTTGTGGTGAACTCCATGCCGGAGTTGCTGAAGAATAACCATTCTTGGCCGAGGCCGCCAAAACCACCTTCCGGACTGCCGCCGTGACTGGCGTGACCGTTAGTGTCCTGGGTGGCACCGATGTGGATACCGCCGTCCGGGCCGGACGAAATGGCGGTCGGAATGACAAAACCCGGGGAAACTTCCATACCGAAAGTACCCGTGAAGTCGAGATAGGCGCTGGTGGTCAGGGCTGCATTAGCGCTGAAACTTGCACCGCCCATCGCCAGTGCGATGGAAGTACTTATTACAGTTTTCTTGAAATTCATTGAAGTTAACTCCTCCAGAGGAAAAAATCTAACATTAAACTTTACGGTGTGCCCAACACAACATTACCCTAGGTTTAGCACGTATCTGTGCACACTCAGCTGATAATAATAGCAAGGGCTGTGCCAATATATATATTACTTTTTATTTTCAACTAGATACAAGCTATATCCCAAGTTTGGGACTCTCCTGCTATACCTAAAGTGTAAATAATTCCGTCGGTCTGTACATGCCTGGCAATCCAAGCCACTGTAAATTTTTTACATGATTTTCATGGCAATAGGCCCATTTGGCGAATACCCTGCCACACTTGCGTAGTGAATTAAAAAATCCGACAACAGCCCCCCTCCCTTACCAAAAACATGACAGATGCGGCCGAGGCCTGGACAGGGTATTAAGTGGTAGATCGTGTGCGCAGTCCCGGCTACCGGTGAGCCACCGCCTATTCATTGCTCTTTAGCGCTTGACTTTCATGGACTCGATCAGCACCATTCGCCTGATCCGGGAAAAGTTAGCGACGGGAAAACATGTTGGTCACTTGCATAATGAAGCCGACGTTTTATCCGTAATAACAACGTTCAAACGATTTTTGCGGGGACTGAAATTCAGTACTCCCACAAACATTCGAAAGAACACAGTTGCAGTTTTAAGGAGGAGAATCTATGAAGCACGCAGCCAAGTCGCTGCTGGCAGGGGTTTTGACGTTTGGAATCATCCTGCCTTCAGTCAGTTACGCCACCAACGGCATGTTCCTAATCGGGTACGGCACAAAATCCCGTGCCATGGGCGGTGTTGCCATCGCAACCCCGCAGGATGCCATTGCCGGCGCAGTCAACCCGGCGACGATTGGCTTTGTCAAAGACCGGGTGGATATCGGCGCCGATTTTTTCGTGCCAACGGCCAAAGCCAGACTGGGCGAAGGTGACGACGCACTTACCTACAACAGTAGTGCCAACCGCTTTGTGATGCCGGCCATGGCCGGCGCCTACAAGTTCAACCGCAAGATTTCGGTAGGGTTCTCGGCGATACCCGCCGGCGGCGGCGGCAGCCGCTATAATATGAACCTGTTCAATAACGTAACCGGTTCCAACGTGAACGATACCCTCGGCGTCAATCTGATGATTATGCAGATGGCCCCGACCGCGTCCTACCGGCTCAACAAGCAGAACCGGATCGGAGCCTCGGTGATCATGAGCATCCAGACCTTCCGCGCCTTCGGTCTGGACTATTTCTCGACCTTCACCTCCATTTTCAACGACACCGGCCAGTTCCCGGAAAACCTGACCAACCGGGGCAACGACTGGGCCTACGGCGCCGGTATGCGCCTGGGCTGGATGGGGCGGTTTTTCAAGGAGCGCCTGTCGCTGGGTGCAACCTATACCTCGCGCGTCTACATGACGAAGTTCGACAAGTACAAGGACCTTTTCGCGGAACAGGGCAGTTTCGATACCCCTGAAAACTTCGGTGTCGGGTTCGGCTTCAAAATCACCCCGAAACTGTTGATCGGCGCAGACATCACCCGCACCCTCTACTCCAACGTGCGCTCCATCGGTAACGCCAGCGCCACCACCACCGGCAACGGCTTCCCCGAAAGCCCCGCGAAAAACTCGCTGGGCGCCACCGACGGCCTCGGTTTCGGCTGGGAAGACCAGACCGTCTACAAGGTGGGAATCGCCTACGATTACAGCCCCAAGTGGACATTCCGCACCGGCTGGAACTATGCCAAAAGCCCGATCAACGAAAAGAACGGTGAGGTGCTGTTCAACATCATTGCGCCAGTAACCACCCAGAACCACCTGACACTGGGCGCCTCCTATGCACCCAACAAGAAAATGGAATGGAGTTTCTCCTATGTCCATGCGTTTAAATACGAACAGGAAGGACCGACCCTTATCGGTGATACCGGTAAAATCCAGATGTACCAGGATTCGGTCGGCGTGAGTTTCGGGTTCAAGCTCTAGGCCCGGGATTACTCCTTTCCGACACCGCGCCTATAAAATAATTATGTAGATTTTGTGAGGAATTCAACATGAAACGAACAGCTTTGCATACGGCCATGGCCTTAGCGATGGGCGCCGTAAGCCTGAACGCCAACGCGGCCCTGACCACAAATATCCTTCTCGATTTCACCGGCACCTTCGGCATGGAGGTTTCCCCGGGTTATGTCGTCCCGACTACCATTTCGTCCGGCCCGGACGGCGGCATCAGCATCGGCGTCGCTCAGGACACTAACGGTCACGCCAGTCACGGCGGCAGTCCGGAAGGTGGCTTTGGCGGCCTCGGCAAGGAATGGCTATTCTTCAGCAACTCCGGCATGGAGTTCACCACCAACCCGATCATCGTGGTCAACCCCGATGTTAATGGCGATGGCGGCATCACCCAGACGCTGGACTTCAGCGGCTGGCGCGTGACCTGGAACAGCATCCCCGCGATCAACATGGGTGGCGGTATCCAGGACTGCGGCACCACGGGCAGCCCCAACCCCGCTTGTGGTGGTCCTACCGGCACCTTCGACAACGGCACGCAACTGGCGACTATCGTCTGTTCGGCAGCCGATTGCCCGGCCGGCAGCACCTTTACGCTGACGTATGCCGCGGTGGTTCCCGTGGGCGATCCGTCGAACTTCGGTGGTGTGAACTATACCGTCAACCTCACCGGTAGCATCGTCGATACCACCAAGGTGCCTATTACCAATAACGACTCCGACAGGACCATCGTTGACAACCCGGTCACCATCGATGTGGTCAGCAATGATAATCCAAAACCGGATGACAACAGCATTACTATAACATCAGGACCTACCGCCGGCGGGTCGACAGACACCAGCAATCTGGACGGCACCGTCATCTATACGCCAGGTACAGGTTTAGGCGGCCCCGTTAGCAGCCCCCTGGTAGACACTTTTGTTTACGCGGGTAGTAACGTAAATGGCCCGTCTAACCCGGCGGTTGGGCCAGGAATCGTCACCGTAAATGTAACTGTCAATGAGGCGCCCGTTGCCGTAGACGACACTGGCGCCGTCGGTACTGCGGTGCTGGACAACACGCCGTTGGTTATCGACATACTGGCCAACGATACCGATGCCAACAATGATCCGGGCCAGCCCGGCGGTATCGACGTTCAACAAGTGACTATCGCTAATAATAGTGGCAACACAGGAACCTGTACGGACAATAACGATGGAACCATCAGCTATTCGCAGGTGGGCGCGTCGGTGGGGGTCGTTGATACCTGCACCTACACTGTCAAAGACATTGATGTCAACGGAGCACTGACCTCCAACACCGCCACTGTCACTATCACCGTGACAGAAACAACATCCGACTGGCCTACTACGCTGCCACCCAACGTCATCCCAATATTGACATTTGAGCCCGGTGTGGGTGTCCCCGACCAGAGCATCAAGCCAGAGAAGTCATGGTTCAGTATGCAGGTCTCGGCGTCAACAATCATCTATACCACCATCAAGCCCGGTCCCGATGGTGGTTTCATCATTGGCTACGACCAACCGGCAACGGGTTCGCATACCGGTAGCCCGAATGGATCCGAGCAGCCAGGCTTCACTGCACCCTGGTTGTTTTTCTCCAATACCGGCTTCGACCTGACCAGAAATGGCGGTATCACAGGCAATCCGGACGGCACACTGGATTTCTTTACCAAGTACGTTGTCACCTGGAACAGCATACCGGTCATCAACCTGGGTGGCAGCTCTCAGTTCCCCGAAGATCTCGGTTTCGCCACCATCACCTGTAGCGATAAGCCTTGCCAGGATGGCTCCACCTTCGCACTGGAGTATGCGGCGC
>ENA-ORDP01000614-ORDP01000614.1-marine-sediment-metagenome-genome-assembly--contig:-NODE-614-length-22397-cov-4.280816_pt1 | contig 22397 bp, 22 predicted proteins | sample MGYA00248627_ERZ508539 | MGnify/ENA primary metagenome ERZ508539 (study PRJEB26208, sample SAMN05571518) | marine sediment metagenome | biome: deep sea; feature: Hydrothermal vent; material... | reverse complement strand
CCGTCGCTTTCACGATCCAGTGGGTTCCGGGCCCATCCCCAACACACAATATAGACGCAGATCCGGTGCGGGCAACATGGACGCCGATCGACCCGCTCTTATCGATTTTCGTCGCCCTGCTCATTCTCAAAAGCGCATGGAGCCTTGTCAAAAAGTCCGCCCACCTGCTTTTAGAAGGCGCCCCCGAATGGCTCGACGTGGACCAATTACGGTCAGAGTTAAAAGAAACGATCCCGGCTATTGAGGATATACATCATGTCCACGCCTGGTCTCTCAACCCGGAGCAAACGATTCTGACATTGCACGCCTGTGTAAAAGGCGAAGCCGGCAACAAGCAGACGCTTGCGGATATAAAGAAAATCCTGATCGACAAGTTCGGAATCACCCATTCCACCGTGCAGATCGAACAGGCGTCATGCTCTGATGAAGCTCATATGTAACCCGGCGTTTCGCGTATGATCCGAAAATCACACAAGCTTTTAACCGCAAAAAGGATGATTAAACTTATCGAAACAAGGCTCATTTTAGTTCTGGCTCTGGCTTCCACGCTGGTTATGACCGCCAACATAGCGGAGGCGAGGCATTTAAAGCTCTACACATATGACATTCCAGAGGTCGGGGTAACGCAAGCGACGTATACTTTCGACCGTATAAGCGATCCCAAAGCAGGGTATAAATCCGGGAATCCTACGCTCCACGAGGTGGAGATTGAGCGCACAATTACTGAACACTGGCTACAGTCGTTCTATGTAGATTATGATTACGCGCCGCCTACCGACGGAAAGACTCAAATCAGCGAAGTATCTTCCCTCAAGACCGAGTTTAACTTCACCTTCTCCGAGAAGGGGCGCCAATTTGCCGATTTCCGCCTGAACATAGAGCTTGCCAAGGCGATGAACAACAAAATCAGCGCATACGGCGAGAGAGGTATGGCCGATACAGCCGAGTTCAGGTTTATCTTCGAGAAAAATTTCGATAAATTCACAATCGTTCTCGGCCCCATGCTTGTAAAAGATATCGCCGGCCCCGGCGAGCTTTCCGGCTGGACGTATGGCTACGCGAACGCGATACTGATCGACATCTCCGACAGAGTGGGATTCGGGCTGGAATTTCATGGCTCGATGGGTGAGGCGAATAATCTGGGCTTCGCCGTCCGGCAAAACCATACAATAGTCCCCAACTTCGACATCGCCGTGACCAGAGACTTGACATTAAGCCTGGGCGCCGGATTCGGCTTGACGAACGTTACAGATAATTTTACCTTCAGAACCGCGATCCAGTATGTTTTTGGGCCGGGCGGCAGTTAAAGTCAGTAAGAAAATAAATCCACTCCATAATGACCAGCGTTAACCTTTTCGACTATACCCTGCCCGATAACCTGATCGCCCAGCGTCCGACCAGTGACAGGAGTTCAAGCAGGCTCATGCTTCTGAACAGAAAAAGTGGCTCTACTGGACATTCCGGTTTCTCATCTTTCCCGGATATGCTTAATCATGGCGATACGCTTGTTATAAACAACACAAAAGTTTTCCCGGCCCGGCTGATGGCAAAGCGGATATCCGGCGCAAAAGTGGAAATCCTGTTGATTCGCCAACACGACGGCTGTGTGTGGGACGCATATGTCGGCGGACTGAAAAAGATAAAGCCGGGCGAAACTTTGCTGATAGGGGACGGGAGGGCAGAGCTGTTAGAAAAACTGGAGGGTGGCGCCGCCCGGTTCCGTTTCGATTCCGGGCAGGAGGTGGAAAGGCTGACGGCTAATTTCGGGCTCGTCCCCCTGCCCCCTTACATAAAGAGACCCGACGGCCAATCGGGCGATAACGACCGCGAAAGGTATCAGACTGTCTACGCCAGATCCAGAGGCTCTTGCGCCGCGCCGACGGCAGGGCTTCATTTTACCGACAATATATTAAAGCAGATTAGAGCAAAAGGGGTTCAGATCATTGAAATTACACTACATGTAGGTCCCGGCACATTCAAGCCTGTAAAATCGGACGTTATTGAAGATCACGCTATGGATCGGGAACATTACGAAATTTCAGAGGAATCGGCGTGCGCCATCAACGAAGCTAAAAACGCAGGGCGGCGTATTATCGCGGTCGGAAGCACGGTGACCAGAACTCTGGAAGGCGTGGCGTTAGAGAACGGTTTAATCGAGCCTGGCGCAGGCTCCACTTCTTTATATATAACGCCCGGCTTTACGTTCCAGATTGTGGACGCCCTTCTCACCAACTTTCATCTGCCCAGATCGACTCTATTAATCCTCGTCTCCGCTTTCGCCGGACGGGGCCACGTCTTAAAAGCGTATGAAACAGCGATCCACGAGCAATACCGCTTCTACTCCTACGGCGACGCGATGTTTATAGAGTAATGTCAGGCTTATAAAATTATTCTCCTCATCCTTGTTGGCTCCGAGATGTATCAGGGTGGGACGCAAGACAAGCTTCGCGATGAAGTGTCATTGCGAAGGAGGTGGCGCTAAAACTGTCATTGTGAGCGAGTGAAACAAGCGCGGCAATCTCTCCCCTCCCTTGACGGGAGGGGATTAAGGGGAGGGTGGGAAATGTCATCTTGCGCTTGATGCAGTATTTCCTGTGGAAAAGGACGGGCGCTTGGTGAAGCGAGACCCCGGCTCAAGGCCGGGGTGACATTTGCTTCGGCCAGGATGACATCGCAGCGCAAGCAGGGCCGGAATGACATTTTGGGTAAGGAAAGGAAAAATTTACGGCTATGTGATATTGTTTTACATTTTCGCACTCCATGATAAGTAACTTTCAAGTTCGCACTCCATGATAAGTAACTTTCAAGCGGTAATCCTGGGGATCATCCAGGGACTCACCGAATACCTCCCGGTCAGCTCGTCGGGCCACCTTGTGATAACCCATCACCTGTTCGGCCTTCAAGAGCCTGCGATTTTTTTCGACGTGATCCTCCATCTCGGCACTTTGCTTATTGTGATCTGGTACTACCGGGCGGATATCAAATCCACCCTGACCGACACTTATAACGGAGCCGCGCAACTTTTCAAGGGAGACAAAGCGTCTGAGGTTATGAATCGTCTCCCCGGCTTCCGCACGGCATGGTTTGTCTTTTTAGGCTCTATACCGACAGGAATAATCGGAATTGGTTTCCGGCGCCAGTTTGAGGAGATGTTCACTTCCACCCATCTTGTCGGGATAATGCTTATAATCACCGGACTTCTTCTTTTTACAACCCGCTTTGCCACCATCAGGGGGGGAAATAAAGGCCAGGTCACGGGGTGGATAGCCCTTGCTGTCGGGCTGGCCCAGGGTCTTGCGATCACTCCGGGAATCAGCCGGTCTGGCGCCACCATCGCCATCGCCATTTTGTTTGGCGTGGAAAGGGAAATGGCCGCCCGTCTTTCGTTTTTCCTGCTGATCCCGGCGCTTACAGGAGCGATACTTATAAGCTTAAACCATGCCAGCATCGATGTTTCAGCGACCGCGTTGACCCTCGGTTTTTTATCCTCTTTAATAGTTGGGTACTTTTCACTGGCGATTCTGGTAAACTTTGTTAAACGCGGGCGCTTGTTCTGGTTCTCGTATTACTGCGTAGGGGCGGGGGCTTTCACTTATTTTTTCATAGGGTAAATACAGTGACCGGCCTGACACCGAACACCACCTACTACTGGAAAGTGGTGGTGCCCGACGGTGAAGGCGGGACAATCGATAGCGACATCTGGAGTTTTACCACGGGACAGTAACGGTGGCTCGGCCACGCCCTTAACGGGGAGTGATAGAATTTCCCCTCTCTATGGACGGGAGGGGAGTCAGGGGAGGGTGTAAAAAAACGGTCGCGTCACATCACCCTCACCCAGCCCTCTCCCCTCAAGAGAGAGGGAACAATTTCCTCCTCCTTCGCCGTACTCGGCCTACCATATTAAGGCGGACACACGGGTCCGCCCCTACACGCAACACCCGTAACGGGGTTGTGTTCGCTAGACGCCTTCCCCCTCCCTCGACGGGAGGGGATCAAGGGGAGGGTGGAGAATCTCAGAGATATTTCACTGTAACTTCTGATAAACTTCGTTAAACGCGGACGGCTCTCCTGGTTTTCCTATTACTGTATCGGGGTGAGCGCCTTTACTTATTTTAAAAGGATAAAAACAAATATGCTGTACACAGTGATTATGGCGGGCGGCAAGGGGGCCAGGTTCTGGCCGTTGAGCCGGGAGAGCATGCCGAAGCAGTTACTGAAAATTGCCGGTGAGCGAACAATGATCCAGGCCACCGTCGACAGGATCAAATCTGTGGCTCCGCCTTCAAGCGTTATCGTAATCACCGGAGCCTCCCATGAAAAAGAAGTCAGGCGCCAGCTGTCGGAAATACCGGCGGAAAACATAATCGTGGAGCCAATAGGGCGCAACACCGCCCCATGCGTGGCCCTTTCGGCGATGATCGTAAAAGAGCGCGACCCGGATGGCGTTATCGCGGTTTTACCGGCAGACCATGTAATCACAAAACCAGATAAACTGCGCGCAACCGTCGATAAAATTCTGGCGCGGTTGAACGCCTCTCCAGACAGGCTCGCGACTATTGGCGTTAAGCCTTCCTATCCTGAGACCGGATACGGATATATAAAGCGTGGAGACGCAATTTCAGAATCCATTTACAAGGTGGATAAATTCCTCGAAAAACCGGACGCCGAAACGGCGAAGGAATATGTAGACTCCGGCGAATATTACTGGAACTCCGGGATGTTTTTCTGGCGGGCGGACACTCTGCTTACCCTTATGCTCGAATATATGCCGAAGCTTATGTCCGCATTAAAACCGATAGAAAAACATGTTGGCAGAGCCGGTTTTACGGAAATCTTCAACGAAGTCTACCCTTCCGTCCCGTCGGAGTCTATCGATTACGGCCTGATGGAAAAAGCGTCGGCGGACGGCAAAGTCATCGTCGCCGAAGCCGACCCTGGCTGGAGCGATGTCGGGTCGTGGCGCTCGCTTTGCGACCTTGAGACGCCGGATAAAAATGGAAACTTCGGCAAAGGAAGGTTTATCGCGATTGATTCGAAAGGCGTGTTCGCTCACAATGACAAACGCCTGATAGCCGCCGTCGGTGTCGAGGATATCATAATTGTAGAAACAGACGACGCCGTGCTTGTCTGCCACAAAGACAAGGCGCAGGACGCGCGCCGCGTGATAGAGCTTCTCAAGAAAAAAGGTTACGACGATTTGCTGTAGCGCGGTTGATTTAAAATCTTTCCCCTCCTTACTGAGGAGGGGATCAAGGGGTGGTGTTCTATTTAACTTTCAGGCGCCAGATTATTTTTGCTGAAGGGGCTTGTCAATACCGCAAATAAAAAGTAGTAAGGATGCTGTCTTTTCAAATACTCCAGATAACTTACCCATTCAAGAACCAGCGGTTTGTATGCGCGTTTAATATCGGCTTCTATATGCGCCTTATCCTGTGGCGAAATTTCATGGATGTTGATTCTCTTCGCCAGCTCATCCTCCAGGTGAAAAACAGCGCGAAGGATATCTGTAAATTTGTCATGCTCAAGCATAGCGGGATTTTCCAGCAACTTGATAAGAAAATCTCTTTTCGAGTGAAGGAGCGTCTGCAATATTTCCAGATTCTTCTCATCGGCTACAATCTTGAATTTGTATGATTCTATTTTTTTCAAAACTCTTTTAAAATCTTTCCTGCCCCAGTCATTTCCCGTAACCATATCTTCTTTTATCTGTTCCCGGTTTTTATCCAGAGGCGAGATAATCTTCAGCAACTCCGTTCCGATTTCGCTGAAAAAGACGCCAACGACCATGTTCAACTTCTCTTTTATTTTCCTCTTTTCTTTCTCCTCGATCATTTTGTGAATTATCAGCGTTACCAGCAGAACTTCAATCGGGACAAAAGCTATGTCCCCCACCAGGTATATTAAAATATGATGGGCGTCATGGAATAGCAGGTAATGGGCGAAATAGAGCGCCGCCGATACCGCTATTAACGCGATTCCAAAATATAGTTGCCAATGCGATTTGCCCATATAAAACCAGCTATTTAAACCTTGTTAAACATATCAATTTCGCTTACGGCGTCGCGGAGACAAGTTTGCCGCTCCTGTAATCATCGAAAGCCTTCTCAATCTGATCTTTGGTATTCATAACGAACGGGCCGTATCTTGTGACCGGCTCGTTAAGAGGGCGGGCTGACAACATTAAAAACCTCGCCGGTTTATCCACCGCGCTTACATCTATATAGTCTCCCTCGCCGAACAGAGCCAGACTGCCGGTCATGGCCCCCACTTTCATGTTGTTTTCATCATCCAAAAGCCCCGCCCCGTCGATCATGTAGACAATGGCCGAATGGCCTTTTTGAACCTTCTGCGTGAATACGCATTTGGGTGGAAGAGTCACGTCGATATATAAAGGGTCGGTCTCAATACCTGTCACCGGCCCGGTTGTGTCTGAAACTTTTCCGGCGATCACTTTTATAACCACGCCGTCATCCGTCCGCAATTCGGGGATATCCTCCGGCTCTATGTTCTGATACCTGGGATCGGTCATTTTTTTATCCGCAGGCAGGTTCACCCAGAGCTGAAACCCCCAGAGCAAACCCTCTTTTTGCTTCGGTATTTCAGAATGAAGTATCCCACTGCCAGCCGTCATCCACTGCGCGCCGCCCGGTTTTAACACACCCGATCGGCCTGTGCTGTCTTTATGCTCCATAAATCCTTCGATCATGTAAGTAACCGTCTCAAACCCCCTGTGAGGATGGGTGGGGAACCCTGCGATGTAATCGTCCGGTTTGTCCGACCTGAATTCGTCGAGAAGCAAAAAAGGGTCAACATCCTCAAGCTCATTGTTCCCGATAACTCTCTTAAGCCGGACGCCCGCCCCCTCTATGACCTCTTTGCCCTGCGCCATTTTAATGACTTTGCGTTTTTTCAGTGTGGAGCTATTTTGTGTTTGCTGGTCTTTTCTCATTTTCTTTTATTCCTTTACCTAACTTTTTTAAAAGCTTTATAAGCGTCCTGCGCTCCGGGGCGGATAAAGATGAAACGGCCTCCTCCATCGCAAGCTTGTGCTCACTGAATGAGGAGCGTATCAGCTTTCGCCCTTTAACCGTAAGGACAATCTGCTTTACTCTCCTGTCGTCCGGCTCGTTTTCCCGCTTTACAAAACCTCTCTTTTCGAGCCTGTCAAGCGCGGCTGTGATAGAGCCGCTGGTTAGAAACACTTTTTTGCCAATCTCGTTTACACGAGACGGCCCCTTGTTCAATAACAGCTCCATAACCGCGAAATCGGAAATGCACATATTGAGGTGTGTTATCGAGACAAAAGCGCTCTCTTTTACAGCGTTAGTCGCCTTCCAGAGAACCAGCCAAAGTTTTATTCCCGAATCATCCGTTTTTTTTCTGGACATCAAATTGAATGTAATGTATTTTTATCTTGATGTCAAGATACTTGATATCAAATCATATCGGGTCTACTTTACGGGGCGGTATTGGCGTTATGACTTGCAAAGCCTAGATGAGCGAAACCGGACGAATCAAACTCGCCCACGTCTCCCGGCGTCCTTACGTGGCGGGCGGTGGGATGGAGCGAATGGACTATTACATTTACAAATATCTTTCAAGGGAATATTTCGATCCGCGATTCGTCATTCTAGATGATAAACAGCCGGGTGACGCTCCATACGGCGACTCGGTTGATTACATCTACCTTGATAGAATAAACCGGTTCGATCAGTTGATAAAGTTATTGCAGGACGTTGACGTGGTGAGTTACTCCTCCGTTGACAGGTTCCAGCCTTTGATATGTGAATCAGCCCGCTTGTCTAAAACGCCTTCCCTGATTGAAATCATGCATACTGTGGCGCCCGGCCAACTTTACGACCAGATAGATTTGACTATCTGTGTTTCTGAAACTGTCAACAAGGAGCAGTCAGACAAGGAAAAAACGCTGGTCATCCACAACGGAATCGACCTTGGCGAGTTCAGCTTCGCGAGAAAAGACAAAGATGGCGGTAAAATAGTCCTCCTTCAGGCAGGCCGCCGTGAAAAAGAGATGTTCTTCCATCTCGATGAGCTAGAAGAGCAGATACTCCCCATGGCTCCCGATATAGAGCTATGGCTGGCCGGCAGAGGACAGGAGGGGCAAGGAAGCGACAGAGTTAAATTTCTCGGTCTGGTCGGCGATATGCCATCGCTTTACCGGCAGGCCGGCCTTTTCGTCCTCCTTTCCAGAAAAGAAGCCCTGGGAATCGCGGCGCTTGAGGCCATGGCCTGCGGCTCGATTCCCATCGTATCGAGCGACGCGGGGCTTGCCGAAATCGTCACCGACGGTGTGGACGGGTTCGTCGTTAACGCAGAGAGCCAGAGCGAGGTCGTCTCGAAAATCAGGCAGGCTGTGGAAATGGTTGAGAGCGGGGCCATCGACAAAATGAGAAAAGCGGCTCGTAAAACGGTCGAGGAAAGGTTCGATGTTCACAGGTCAATCCGGGAATACGAAAAGGCTATCAGGGAGATTGTGGACAAAAAAGGTAAACGTCGGCAACCGGGGCCCGCGACTGCGGAGCCGACGCCGGAGGTGGATATATATGAAGCGCTGGATCATTATCACGCAGAAAGATGGGACGACGCTGTTCATTGTTTCACCAACATGACGGAGCGGTCGTCCCCCCTGGTAATAGACGCTTATTTTGCAATCACTGATAATTTCATCCGGCTTTGCGAGATGAGCGGCCTGGCCGATCTTTCGGACGCTCTTATAAAAAAACTGTACGAATCCGGCTATCGCCAGGAGAGCTTCATAAACTTCTGGCGCGCCATAAGCCTTGCCCGTCCTTCAGGGTTCACCGCCGACTCAGTTTTAAATCATTCAGAAGCAAACCAGTATCCGAAACCTGACGCCTATATGCAATCGGCGCTGTTACTTTTGCGGGAAGGGTTAAGAGAGCATGGAGCCGCCGCGCTAAAAAAAGGAATGGAGCTGTGGCCGGATATGAAAGAGTTCTCAGAGCTTTATGAAAACCTCAGTAAGAAACTGAAGTTGTAAATACAGGCGCTGTTTTGAGCGTTGTTGAGTAAAACTTTAATTAACGAAGAAGGAGAATTTAAATGAGTGAGCCTAAAATAGCCGATAAAAAACCTGCCGTAATGAATCTTGAGCCTGGTGTCTACCATTGGTGCTCATGCGGTAAATCTCAGGAGATGGCGTTTTGTGACGGCTCTCATAAAGGAACGGATTTCACACCGCTGGAATTCAAGATCGAAAGCAAGAAGGAAGTGGCGATTTGCAACTGCAAACATACAAAAACGCCTCCATATTGCGATGGCTCGCACACAAGCCTGTAGACGCGGAATCAGGTAATATTTGTATTACCTATATGCTATAACATCAAAGTGGTTGATATTTTTCCAAAGGAGATTTAGTAATGTTACGTTATTTATCTGTATTTTTATTAGCTTTTGCCGTTTTCGCCGCTCCTGCTTTCGCGAAAACTTATGATCTTGATCCAGCCCATACAACAATCGGTTTCTCCGCCAGGCATATGGTGATAAGCAATGTCGCTGGCAAATTCGAAAAATTTTCCGGGTCATTCGAGATGGACGACAAGGGGGCCCTGACAAAGGCGTCAGCCGCAATGGAAGTCGCCAGCATAAACACCGGTACCGCAAAACGGGACAAGCATTTAAAAAGCCCTGACTTTTTTGACGCGGGAAAATTTCCGAAAATAACTTTCGTCTCGAAAAAAATAACCCATAAAGGAAACGACTATACTGTGATCGGGGATATGACGATCAAGGGTGTCACAAAATCTGTAACCCTGAAAGGCGAGCTTTTGGGCACGGCAGTCGGATTTGGCGGCGAGCACAGGGCCGGGTTCCACGCCGAGGGAAAAATTAACCGGAAAGATTTTGGAGTCAACTTCAACGCGATGCTGGAGACCGGAGGCCTTGTTGTCTCCGACCAGGTAAAAATCGTCCTTGAGGTCGAAGGGATCATGAAAAAATAAGCGCTACAATTAGCCTCCCCCCTTCTGGGGCCCTATGAGGGGGGGAGGTTTTTTTATTATCGTATAAAAGGGCCCCTCTAAAGGTTGCGCCGCGCTATCGATTCTGTTGTAGTGTCAACCCTGGTCGATCCTGATAAAATACCGGTATGATTATCCACAGGTACTCGGAGTACGAAGAGCCGGACAAACCGCCATTCACACTCGACGACGTTATCGCCGCCATCACCGAGATGATGATGCGCCACCACGTAGAGTTCAACGAGGCGCTCCAATACCTGATAGACCTGGGCCTTCCGATTAACGAGTTTCTCCGCGACGAGGAGCTCGACCATCTCCTCGACGAATATATCGATAAAGTCGGGAAGATGAAAGATGAGATTCAGCAAAAGTACGATTTCCCAGGCCTTACAGAAAAACAGCGCGCCCGTTTTTCGCTACTCTCCGAAAAAATCCGCAAAAGGATAGAAAACGATCCGGAATTTCTGGAAAAGCTGAAAGAAGCCACCGGAGCGCGCCGGTCATCCAAGCTTTACGAGATAAAATACGACGCTATGCGCCACGATGTTTTTTCCGGTGACGATCTGCTGGCCAAAAATATCGAAGACGCCCTGCGTCAGGCCGAAATACTTGATGACATCGAGCGCTTTCACGACAGTCACGGAAAAACATTCACCGGCGGACAGGCGCTCGACCCGGAGTCGGCAAAGAAAGTCACCGCCCAATTTAAAGCGCTGGACAAACTCAAAGCCGAGCTTGAAGACGCAAGGTCGAAGGGAAACCTGAACGGGGTGGATGAGGAGGCGCTGAAAGAATTTTTGGGCGGTGAGGCTTATGATGATTTCAAACAGGCGAGAGATAAAATTTTAGAAAAGCTAAAAGAGGCTATCGAGGCCACAGGCCAGGTGGAGGAGCGCGACGGCATCTTCAAACTGACTCCCGCCGCCGCCCGCAAAGTGGGAGACACCGCGCTGAGGGAAGTTTACGCTTCTCTTAAGACCGACGGAGCCGGCGCCCATGAGGTCGGCCAGCCGGGCGAAGGAAGTGTGGAAAAAGTGAACACGCGCCCTTACGAGTATGGTGACTCGCTTGCTCATCTGGATGTTCCCGGCTCTATGATAAACGCGCTTAAACGTGGCGGTGGCTCTCTTCCCATCCAGATCAGGACAGAAGATATGGAGATACACGACACTCACGGGGTGGCGAAAAGCAGTATTGTAGTTATGATCGACATGAGCGGCTCGATGAGCAGGTTCGGCAGGTTTTACAACGCGAAAAAAATGACGCTGGCCCTCGACGCTATGATCCGCTCCCACTATCCAGAGGACTCTATCAGCTTTATCGGTTTCGCCACATTCGCAAGACAACTCCATCTGAGCCAGCTGGTAACGTTGGGCCCTGAGCCGATAACTTTCTGGGGCGGCGGCGTGCGGATGAACATCGACATGAGCAAAATCGACGACCCCGCGCGCGACCTCGCCCATGTGCCCCGTTACTTTACCAACATACAAAAAGGGCTGGAGATGGCCCGGCTGAGGCTGATGGTGGAGCCGGGTCTTAACAAGGAGATAATCCTTATCACCGACGGCGCCCCCACCGCCTATTTCGAAGGTCAGAGCCTCGTCCTCCACTACCCCCCCGGCGAGAAGGGATACGCCGCTACACTGCGCGAGGTAAGAGCCTGCAAAGACGAAGCGATCACCTTGAACGCTTTCCTTCTCGGCTCAGATTTCGACACCGGGTTCTATGGAGAGGACGATTTTATAGACCGGATGATGAAGATTGGCAAAGGAAGGCTTTTCCACCCACAGCCCGGCAGTCTGACCGAGTATGTGCTGGTCGATTACATAAACAATAAACGCAAGATTGTGGAATTTTAATCCGATGCCGACTCCGGTGGGGCACACTCTGGCGGGACTTGCTATTTGGGCCGCCACTGAACGGTCGAAGAGCTTGTCACTAAAAGATATGCTAAACGGCAGACACCTGGGATGGGCCGCTCTATGCGTAACGGCATCGAACATCCCGGACGCCGACTTCATCTCGATTACCAGATCCGGGCTTGAATTCTCCGGCAAACACCACCACGGAGTCACTCATTCTATCGGTTTCGCCGTTGGCCTCGGTGTTATGGTGTGGGTGTGGGGGAAGATAAGAAAATCGGAATTTGCGGGGCGGGCGGCCACGCTGACAACTTTTTGCTACGCTATTCATATCGTCATGGACCTGTTTAACGTGGACACCTATCCGGTGAACGGGATCGGGCTACCGGCGTTGTGGCCTCTTACGGATACTTACTTTATCGCGCCACTCTTTTCCGGAGCGAGCAGAGCCGATATCCTCTCTTTCCACAATGTCGTCGCGGTAGGGCTGGAGGTCTTGATCTACGGCTCGATCTTGCTGGCCTCGCTCATGTGGCGCCGTGGCCGTGGAAACAGCGCCCGGACAAAAAAGCCCCGCTTATCGCCATAGCGCAAAAGGGCGCCAGGCCCGGCTTATGACTCCGCCTCGATTTTCTCGATCCACTCCTGAGACTCCACCATCTCCGGGGCCAGTTCGCTCGATTTTCTGAACTCTTCGAGCGCGGTCTTTTTATCATTTTTGCGGTAATACATCATCCCCATATTGAAATGTATTCCAGGGTCAAGCTCATCAATTTTGAGCGCCAGCTCGTACATGGCAAGCGCCCCGTCAAAGTTGGAAGAGCGGGAATAAGCTATTCCCAGCCTGTTATAAGTATGTATGACGTTTGGATCGATGCTCCTGACCATCTCGTAATAACGGATAGCCTCCTCGTGCCAGCCTTTTTCAAGAGCGATGTTACCTATTTCCGTTATGAACATCATGTCTTTGCCGTGAGCGGACACAGCTCCGTCGCACAACTTGACAGCGTCCTGCTTTTCCATCGTGTTCACCGCTATTTTGGCCTTCAGAAGCATTACTCGCGAATCGTTTGGCGCCAGTTTTTCAGCGCTGTCTATGACCCGCTGGGCGGCCTGGTAATCGTTCAAGGCGATCAAGGTTTCAGTCATTTTAAGGTAGGCTTCGGTAAACTTTGGATTCTCTTTTAGACTAAGGCGCAAAAGCTCCTTGGCTTCTTTGTAATTATCTTCCCTCATCTCATCGACGGCTTTGGTAAAATTGTCGAGCGATGTAGACTCATCGGTTATCTGGCTTCGCTCGGCGACACCATCTTGCATAATTTTTATATAGGCGAGCTCAAGCTTCAGGTTGTTAATGGGCGCCTCCTGCCACGAAGCGATAATATTCTCCTGCTCGAAAATTTTCGGATACTCCTTGATTTTTTTCGTGAATATTACCATCGGCGTTTTCTTGAACCGGGTAGACTCGATAAGGTCGCGCAGAAAATCGGCCCCTTCTTCGTTGTTAACGGAAAATATAAGAATATGCGTGGTGGAAAGCTGAAGTTTTTCCCACGTCTCCTCGTAAGTCTCATGATCGACAACGTCGGTGAAGCCTTCGTTACGAAGAAAATTTTTCAGTGTTACTCTTTCGGATCTGTTTTCTTCGATAACCGTGAAACGAAGCTTGGCGTACTTCTTGATGAGCGTTCCTTTTTCTTTACCATCAAGCGCCATTGTCTGCCTCCCGTGTCCGTCTTGTCAGTCTCACCCTGCAATACCGGCAATTTTCTATAGTTTAGTTCATTTGTCCTGATTTATCAAGGGTTTGCTCTGGACGGTTGAGCTATAGGAGAGGAAATGCCGCCGTAGTGATAAAGAAAAGACCCAGGCGGACGAAAAGTCCTGCCTGGATCAGTTTAACGAAAACGCGCTGTCAGGCCGGTTTGTTATCGCTTACCTTGCAGGTCGATATCCCAAGAATAGCGTAGGGAGGGCACCAACCTATAGCTCCGGTTACTATCGGGACAATTCCTATAAGTCCCCACATGGTTTTTGGCCCGACAAACACAAGAGCCAACAGACCGATTCCGATGATAATCCGGAGTACACGCTCTATATTATGAACGTTTTGCTTCATATCGTTTTCTCCTTTCCTCTTCATTAATAGGGACGCTTATCAAGCTTATATTAGAGTATAATAGATTCAGTCAGATTCAGCCTTAAACAATTTTTCCAGCTCCGCCGGAGGCCCCCGCCGGAAGCCAGGATTATTAAGAAATGAAAAGATGTAAAGCGACCCTTTTAATCCTCGCCTCTCTTTCGCTCTTGCTGTTTTATCCTGTGGCGGGCGTGTTCGCTGTTACTTTCCCCGACAAACCTGACAACAAGAATTTCTATGTGGACAAGGCGAATCTCATAAACCCGCAGGATGGCGAGACGATCAATAAAATGGCCCTCGACCTGCTGGTAAAGGAAAAAGTCCCCATCTACGTCGTGACAATCAACTCCCTCTCAGAATACGAAGCCGAAGGATACTCCATCGAAGGCTATACCGCCGACCTGTTCGACAGCTGGGGCATCGGTTTTAAAGATAGGAATTACGGGATGCTCTTGCTGGTCTCCGCACAGGATAGAAAAGCCAGGATAGCTCTTGGCGGCGATTACGCGCGGACTTACGACCGGCAGGCGGCAGAAGTGATGAACACACTCATAATCCCCAACTTCAAACGGGGCATGTTCTCTGAAGGCATCGTAGAGGGCGTAAAGGGAATGGACGCTATGGCGAGGGGGCTTGCGCTCCCAAAACCGAAGCAGGCCTGGTGGGCTCTCCCCCTGATGGTTCTTGGCGCCGTCGGCTTTGTCCTCTTGATAATAAACCTGTTTAAGACCGGAAGAAGCGGATGGGCATGGGCGCTCATAGCCTTTTTAGGTATCGCGCTTTTCTTTATGATGCGTTCAGCGGCTCAGGGCGGAGGAAGCGGCGGCGGGTTTGGCGGCGGATTCTCAGGCGGAGGCGGAGCCACAGGATCGTGGTGAGAACAACCATATGAAACTTGCAAGCGAACATTTCTCCGAAGAAGATTTAAAACTCATCTCCGAGGCTGTGAAAAAAGCGGAAAGCAAGACCTCCGGCGAAATTGTGCCTGTCGTGGCCACCGTGTCGGGCCGGTACGACAGGGCGGAGGATTTTTTTGGGCTGGTAATAGCTGTTGCGGCCCTCAGCCTGGCATGGCTCATCTTCCAGGATGTAACTCCCGCTAAAGGCGGCTGGAGTAGCGGTCTTGCCGTAATACACCTCTCCCTGCCCGCAGTTCTGGTGATAATCGCGCTCGGCTTTGCTTTAGGCTCCGCCACGGCCACCCTCTTTCCTTTTTTACGGCTTCCCTTTATCAGAAAGCAGGAGATGAGAGAAGAGGTGGAGCGGGCCGCGCTGGAGGCCTTTCAACGGTTTCGCGTCCGCGCCACCGCAGGCAGTACTGGAATTTTAATATACGTTTCGCTTTACGAACGAATGGCGCGTGTCATCGGTGACGACGCCATATCAGCGAAACTGAGCCAGAATGCGTGGAACGAAGTCCTCCAACTCGCAATCGCAGGGATGAAAGACAATAACCCGAAAGATGGCTTCGTCAACGCCATAGAAAAATGCGGCGATCTTTTAGCCGAGAGTTTTCCTATCGATCCAGATGACAATAACGAAATCACCAACGAGCTGAGGATTATCGACTGATTAATAGCCCCCGCGTCATTGTGCGCCGCAAACTAAGAATCCTAGAGATCGCCACGGAAACCGATAGTTTCCTCGCGATGACACATCAACGAAATGTCATTGCAAGCCTTTAGCCCTGAGCGTTGAGCGAAGGGGTAGGCACGGCAATCCGCCCACTTGAATGAATGTCATTGCGAGGCTTGCCCTGAGTGAAACGAAGGAACTGGGTTTCCGTGGCGGTCTCATCCGGGATTGCCGCAGTCGGCATGGCCTCCTTCGCAATGACAATTAAGGCCGAGCCACCGCCTCAATGTCACCCCGCGCGCCAACACTGTCATCTCTGAAAGCGTGTCTTATGTCAAGACGTAGTTCTCCTGTAATGTTCATTCTATTCCAGTAGCGCGTCTCGTTTCGCTTTTTATACCGGTCTCGCCGGAGTCATCTCTTCGCCGTCACAAGCGGCATGGTTTTATTTCGGAAACGTTTAGCAATCACCCCTCGAGCCTCTCCGGGCTCATGACAATTGCGCTCTTACGCTCCCGTCGGCGAAACAACCAACGCGCCTCGTTCTTTATATTCTTCCTTTTTAGTCAACATCCAAAAAGTCGATTCGGCAAGATGGCGGGCCACGGCCCCCACCGCTTTGGCGTGGCCTTTTCTCGCTCTTATCTTGCTGTATAGTTTGTTCACAAATAGATAAGGTTTTCTCTTGCGGCTTATGCTTATCACGTTGGCCGCTTCAAGATAGGCCCATTTTAAATACCGGTTCACATCTGAGCGAAGCGAGCCGTAACGGGTCTTGCCCCCGCTCGAATGCACTCTGGGAGCCGTCCCGGAGTATGAAGCCAGAGAACCGGGGCCCGCGAATCTTTCCACCTCCCCCACCTCGAGCAGTATCACCAGGCTGAAGATAAAACCAATTCCAGGCATCGTGCGGAGCAGGCGGATATCATCCGTCTCGCTAAACACCTTTTTTATACGTTTATCAAATTCGTCTGCGCTCTTTTCCAGATTATCAATCTGGTTAAGCTGAAGCTTTGTCGCGAACCTGGTGTGGTCGGGCAATTCCTTTAGACGCTCGTCGATCATCTTGCGCCCGCTCTTACCGAAAATATCGGATACGCCAAACGGGCCTAAACCGTATTTGTCGAACGTTGCGTGGATGCGATTCTTTAACCGTGTGCGCTGGTTGACGAGATACATCCGGGTCCGTGGCAGATCGCGTTTGTCACGAAGATCGCAGGGAGGTATCCAAACCGTGGGAAGGCTTCCCGTTCGTTGCAGACAGCTCAAACCGCGAACGTCCAGCCGGTCAGTCTTGTTAACGTTGCCCATCAGAAGCTTCGCCCTCCTGGCATGAACGAGTTTTGGAACCATGCCGGCCTGTTCGATCTCGTCCACGATCCAGTACCAGTTACCGATAGTCTCCACGGCCACAGAAGCGCCGGGAGTGAAACGGCGAAGGTAGTTACGGATGTTTCCTCGCTCGTGCGGGATACGGCTCTCGTCGATCATCTTGCCCCCCATCTCCTCAACCAGAGCCAAAGTGTATCTTTTGTGCGAATCAAACGATATAATCTCCATAGCGTGTCTCCTTTTCAAAACATTGATAAGATGTTCTTGCCATGCTCAGGATTTTATCCTGAGCAGGAGACACGCTTTCATATAATCACCCCGGCCTTGAGCCGGGGTCTCGCGCCGGAATAGATGAGATACCGGATCAAATCCGGCATGACAATGAATATGAGCGCCCCCTCGGCCTGGCGGCCATACCCACAACAGGCGATGTTCGCACAAAGCTTTCCCCTCCTTATCGAGGAGGGGATCAAGGGGCGCTAAGGTTTATCTGTGAGAGTCACGCGCACAAAACGCTCAACAACAGCCAAAGCTTTCGTCTTCTGTCTGCTGTTCTTTTGTGGCCATCTCGCTTGCCGAAGAGCATGAGCAGTCAAAGGCTCCGAGATGGGCGATCTCGCCCGACACATGGAACATCGATGCGAAACGGCTTTTGGTTATTATATCAGCCGTGTTCTTGCATATTCGAACTGGATCGCCAGCAGGGAACAGATGATTCAAGTCCAGAGAGTAAGCCTCCGGCTTGCCGACAGCTGACCCGTTGTAAACCGCAACCTGCCCGTAATCTTCGCAATGCTCCTCCATATCGATTTTGAATCCACGGAATACGATAGACCGGAAATGAATCCCTTCGATCACATCATCCACAACCCGCCTGTAAGTCTGCCGTACATCGTTGAATCCTGCGTTATTCATCTTTTTTATAAAGTCACCTTCGTAGTCAGCGCCCGTGAGACATTCCGAATAAAGTTTTGGGTTATTGGCCAGCTCTTCCGGTATGCGCCTGTCGGCGACGATATCGGCGATCAGAAATTCGCCGCCTTTTTTTAAAACGCGGTAAATTTCCCGGAACACAGCGTCTTTATTCTGCGACAGGTTAATGACGCAGTTAGAAATTACGCAATCGACAGAATCGTCCGGGACATCCAGCGATTCTATATCACCGAGTATAAACTCGACGTTAGGCGTATCGTAACCGAGATTTTTCATTATGGGATCGATGTTGCGTTGCGCGATATCGAGTTGCTCGATTGTCATATCCACGCCTATAACCTTGCCCGCCGGGCCGACGAGCTTGGCCGCTATGAACACGTCGATCCCGGAGCCGCAACCTAGATCCAGCGCCGTCAAGCCGAAAGCTTCGTCAGGTATGGGCGATCCGCAACCGAACCTGCGGGATTTTACTTCTTCGGTAATATGCTTTAAAAGTTGCGTGTTGTAATCTGTGACGCAACAGGCGTCATGCTCAAGGCTCTCCGTGTTTTGGATACGCTTGCCGTAATAATCCTGGATTGCTTCTTTCATTTATTCTCGACCCTTATTTTAGATGGTGGGATAATTTTAAATCGAAAAATTTTTATGTCAACTCCTGCTTTTTATATGAAACGCTCCTGATGCCTTCAGCTGTATTCTTTTCGTCTGATTTCACCGCCAACGCCGCTTGATATTTACCGATAACCGGGAATATCAAGCCAGATTGCATACAAAATGCGATAACTGAAGAATCGAGGCGTTACTTTTTGCAACAGGCCTGTTTACCGTAAGTTACGGTAAATTATCTTAAACATGGCATATGAAACTATTTACTTATTATTTCTTATATTATCAATTACTTAACTATCACATGAACGATTTTTGCTAATATTGGCTCACACATTGCTTTTACTAATTAAGTTAGGATAGTTACGCTAATCTGAATAATAGAGAAAATGACTATAACTGGAATTCTGAACACGGCCCGGACGCTCAAACAAGGCGCGACAATGCATATCGCAAAAGACGCGCCCGAATATCTGGAGGCGATCAGCTATGTGGGAATTAGCGAAGACGACCTGGACAAGGCCGGGTTGAAAGAGGGCGATAATATAAAAATCGTTTCAGAAAATGGAGAGGCTGTCGTCAAAGTGAAAAAGATGGATGTACAGTCGTCCAGTTTTTTCATGCCCCTGTCATATATCGCCAACAGACTTGTTTCGGCGGAAACCCACGGCACCGGAGTTCCCAGCTTTAAAAACACGGAAGTTACAATCACCAAGGCTTAAAAAAATTAAAGGATAAACTATGGCTACTAAATCAGATACAACTTCGGAGACGAAGGTTTTCGAAAACGTGGTCTGCCCTTTTTGCGCCACGCTTTGCGACGACCTGAAGGTACACGTAACAAACAACCAGGTCGGCAAGATGATTAACGCATGTAACCTTTCAAAAGGAGTGTTCCAGAACGCCCACAAAGACTGGACGACTCCGATGATCGACGGCAAGCAAGTCGAATATGACCACGCCGTCGAGGAGGCGGCCCAAATTCTGGCCAAAGCGAACAACCCGCTTATCTACGGCCTGGCCGCAACGGACGTGGAAGCGCAGAAAAAATGTATCGAGCTTGCGGACTTGATCGGAGCTAACCTCGACAACGCATCTTCGGTCTGACATTCCCCGACAATGGTGGCGTTACAGCTCGGCGGTGCGCCGGCGGCCACTTTGGGAGAGGTTAAAAACCGCTCCGACCTGGTGATTTTCTGGGGCTCGAATCCGGCCGATTCCCATCCGCGCCATTTCACCCGCTATTCCGGAACGCCAAAAGGACGTTTTAATCCGAGAGGAAGGAAAGACAGGTATATCGTCGTTGTCGACATACGCAAGACACCCTCCGTAAAATATTCCGACGAGTTCATCCAGATCAAGCCAGGCTCCGATTACGAGGTTTTAACCGTCATGCGAATGCTTGCCAACGGCAAGCGCCCCGACCAGGACGAGGTAGGCGGCGTAAAAGTGGAAACGCTGGAAAAACTGGTGGATCGATGTAAAAAAGCGCGAATGGGTGTTCTGTTCTTCGGGCAGGGAATAACCGAAACCCGTGGCAAACACCAGAACTCGGCGGCGATTTACCAGTTCGGCAAGGATATGGCCGCTCATGCCAAGTTCCTTACATTGCCGATGCGCGGGCACTACAACGTGGTCGGAAGCGGCAACACAATGTGCTGGCAGACGGGCTATCCTTTCGCGGTCAACTTCGGGCGGGGTTATCCGCAGTTCAATCCGGGCGAGTTTTCCGTCGTCGATCTTCTTTTAAGACGCGAGCCGGACGTGGCCGTGATAGTCGCGGCGGAGCCTATGGATCATCTTCCCTATGAGGCGGCGAAACATCTTCTAAATATTCCTACGATAGTTCTCGACCCCAGGGAGACGTTGACTACTAAAATTGCGAAAGTAGTTATTCCAGTTAAACACGCGGGAATCTCTGTCGCCGGGACGGCGTACCGGATGGATCATATAGCGATAAAGATGCGGGCGGTGCTTGAATCGCCCTGGCCGAAAGATGACGTCCCGTTATCGACAATTATAAAGCGAATCAAGGAGCTTCGCTCTCAAAGCGCGGCGTAAGGAAAAACTATGGGAATCAGAATAGATAACGGAGAGGTTGTCGATCCGGCCAACAAAGTAAACAGGCAAAAAATACCGGTTCATATCAAAGACGGTAAGATCGTCGCCGACGCGGGGTCTGATTGCCATGTCATAGACGCGGCCGGTTGTGTGGTCATGGCGGGCGGTGTGGATATACACACCCACGTCGCCGGGCCGAAGGTCAATTTCGCGCGGCTTATGCTCCCTGAAGATCACCGCTACGATCATATCTCCAGGGAAGACGGGTATGAGCGATCCGGCGCGGGAGGAGTGGTCGCGACCACGTTTACAACCGGATACAGATACTCGGAGATGGGATACACGACCATAATCGAGCCTGCAGTGCCTCCCCTCGGAGCTCGCCACGCGCATGAGGAGCTTGTCGATATCCCGCAGGTGGATAAGGCCATCTTCACCCTGCTTGGCAATTCGGAGATCATTTTCCAGTATCTTGAAAACGGCGAAAAAAACAAGCTACAGGAATATATCGCGTGGATAATCGATACGACAAAATCTTATTCAGTGAAAATAGTCAATCCGGGCGGCGCAAACCTGTGGAAGTATTGCGACAACCTTCACAACATAGACGAGAAGCTAAAAGACTTCGACATCACTCCAAGAGATATAGTCACCGGCGTCTCAGACGCGATGACGGCGCTTAAAATGCCCCACCCGCTCCATCTACATTGCAACAACCTGGGCGTGCAAGACAGTTATAAAACTGTCTTGGCGACGATTGACGCTTTGGAGGGACGCCAGATTCACCTCACACATCTGCAATTTAACAGTTACGGATCGGGCGGAAAACGTAAATTCAGCTCCGAAGCGCCCCGTCTCGCCGATATGGTCAACTCCAACCCGAACATCACCATAGATGTGGGGCAGGTTCTGTTCGGACGAACCGTCACCATAACAGCCGACGGCCCTTTTGAATATCATCTCCACAAGATGACCGGCTCGAAATGGTATAACGGCGACGTGGAGTGCGAAGACGGGTGCGGCGTGGTGCCGTATGACTATAAACGAAAATCGTTCGTAAACTGCGTCCAGTGGGCGGCTGGCCTGGAGCTTTTCTTACTTGTGGACGATCCGTGGAGGGTCTACCTGACAACCGATCACCCCAACGGCGGCCCCTTTATTTCGTATCCATACATCATCAGAATGCTTATGGACAAAGATTTCAGAAAAGAGCAAATTTCCAAAATCAGCGCCGAAGCCGGAACGGAAATACCCCTCAAAGTTCTGGAGCGTGAATATTCGCTGGAGGAAATCGCCATCATAACCCGCGCCGGGACGGCCAAAAGGCTGGGGCTGACCAACAAAGGACATATTGGAATTGGGGCCGACGCTGATGTGACGATCTACCGCAAAAGCGATAACTACGAAGAGATGTTTGCGACACCTGCCTATGTGATTAAAGACGGCGAGATTGTCGTCAGAGACGGTAAGGTGGTAAAACAGGTTTTCGGCAGGACGTTTTACGTAAAGCCAGAAACAGGCGTTGCGGATATACAGGGCGACCTGGAGGATTTTTTCAGGGACTACTATACGATAAACATCGCCAATTATCCGGTCGGGCTTGAATACCTTCCCAACGCCCAGCTTGTGGAATGTGGGGAATAATATGACAACCGCTTTTTTCAGAAACGCGCGATACGTTACAACAAATTCCTCCCCCTTGAGGGGGGAGGGCAGGGTGAGGGTGGCAGTAGTCATGCCGGACTCCGATCCGGCATCTCAGAGATTCCGGCTCAAGGCCGGAATGACAAGGCGAGCGTAGTGGGCTATAGGAATAGAGTGGAGCTTATTTAGGACATTAATGAAATGAAATCCCATTCGCAAAGAGGGATAAACTTCAAAGAAGCC
>ENA-ORDP01000613-ORDP01000613.1-marine-sediment-metagenome-genome-assembly--contig:-NODE-613-length-22424-cov-5.460772_pt1 | contig 22424 bp, 21 predicted proteins | sample MGYA00248627_ERZ508539 | MGnify/ENA primary metagenome ERZ508539 (study PRJEB26208, sample SAMN05571518) | marine sediment metagenome | biome: deep sea; feature: Hydrothermal vent; material... | reverse complement strand
ATTCTTGTTTTCATAAGTTGTCCTCGTACCAGAGAAAATTGATTGTAAGTGTTCCTGTTCCGGCGGCGCGTTTGTAATAAAACTGTTGAGAAGCGTTTAATCCATGCGTCACAATTTGGGCACGGCCCACACCCAAAACATAAGAGGGAACGTGTATTGCGGTTCCGTCAAGGCTGGTTTGGATTGTAATATTAGCGGTCGCTCCACCTTCAACAAACAAAAAGCCTCCGCCAACTGCTGTGGTTGGAACCGCAGGTGATAAGACCGCAAACGACGCCGACGTACCGCCAGACAAAACGCTGGAGTTCCCAATCAAAGTGTGAATACGTCCGCGCTGGATGAAGTCGTCAAGGTCTCCACCTGAACCGTTGTAAACCCAGCCAACTCTTCGTTTATAAGTGTAACCAGACGGCATCGTCGGAGCCGTTGCGGAAAGTGAAAGCAAAGAGGCTACCGTCGTCCCGTTATAAATTACCCAGACCGCATACCATTTCGAGTTTGCCTCACTTCCTGTATCAAGTCCGTTCGCGCCGGAAGCCGTGATATCGGCTGTCAGGTTAACGGATAAGGCGTCAAAAGTGGCCGCGCCGGAGGCGAGGGTCACAGAGTCTGCGTCAATATCTACGGTTGAGACAGAAGCTCGTTTCACCACAAGGTTGGAATAAGAACCTCGACCTGTTGTGGGAAGCACAGCGCCTGGTGATAGTTTTGCCGAAGTAACTGCCCCATCTAATATTTTTGCTGTTGTAACAGCGTCTGCCGCCAACTTTCCCGAAGTAACATTTAAATCTTTTATTTTGATGGTTTCTACAGCGTCAGTTGCAAGGTAAGCGGCGAGAATCCCTACGTTTTTTATCCCTATCAAGTTAGAGACAATCTCAAGTCCGTTAGTCGCGGCGACGATAGACCCCAGACTCCCCACCGTCTTATTCTCAAGCGCGGTGGCGGCGGAGTTCCAACCGATAAGGTTGTCAGCCGCCGCAAGCGCAAGTGTCAAACTTACCCCTGTCTGGGTTTCTGCTGTAAGAATCGCTTTGTCCATCAAGCTCTTTATTGTCTGGATTTGCATGAGAAGAGAATCAAAAGCGTCCTCATGGATTTTGGCGTAAAAGGCGCCCTGGTTCCCAATATCTGTTTGTTGAAGTAAAGCTCTATCACGCCTGATGGTGATGGCGTATCCAGTTGTAAGGTTCCCGGCGGTAAGAACGACCGTCCCTCCGTTTGCAGACCCTACCCCTGTCACTGTGTAATCAGCGGCAAGAGCCAAAGTCGTTTCCGTCCCGTTCGTATCCCTCGTGGTCACGCGCAGGTCAGCTTCGTTTACAATCTTAAACGTATAGGTGTAGGCGGAAACAGAGCCGTTCCCCACATAATCGTTTCTATAGTTTTCAGAGGATATCGTCATTTATTGTTTCTCCTTATCCCGTTTATTATATCAAAGATTTGGGCGGTTCCGGCAACAGGCATTCCACGAATACCAAAAAGAGTTATCCCCACCTCTGCAAGATCAAGGGCGCCACCTACCGGGTCTTTCCCCAACCTCGATAATCCACGCACCCCCTGGTTGACCACTCTTTGTAAAGGAAGGTATCCCCCTCCTTGCCATCCTTGTCGGTAAGCTCTAAAAAAACCGCCCAGAATAGGGATTTCGTCCAGAAACCGTAACGGCGCGGCAAGTAGTGATTTTTTTTTCTGCTTGTACTCAACCCCCACAAGGCTGTTCACCTCGTCTAAGGTGGAGTCTTGGAGCCCGAACAAAGCCAGATATGCCAACAACCCCACTGCCGCTTGAGCTTTTTTGGTAGGGGTTCCTTTTATTATCCCTTCGCGAATCAGCCCATTAAAAATAGCAGAGAATTGGGTAAGCTGGAAGGATTGAAACATCAACACTGACCTCATCCATTCCGAAGTCCCCATCGCTTGCGGGCGCGCAGTTACCAATGTAGACGATTGTGATAATATCGTTAACATGTCGGCTCTTAGCCCTCCATCGGTTCTCCCTGCGTCTTTGTAATAGGCGCGCATCCCTTTGTCCACCGCCGCCGCCGTAACCCCATCAAATTTTGAGATCAGATCGAACCCCAACTCTTCCATCTTTTTCAGCCCGGTTTCAGTGGCAACCCATTTTACAAAAGTAGGATCGCCTAACGATTTACGATTTTTACGGGCCAACGCTTCCATGATAGAAACATCGCCTCCCCCCCGTTGTACTCTCTGCTTTATTAAGTAAACGTCGTCCATCGCTTTTTTAAGATATGATTTTGGCCCCAACAAAGCCTTTATCATTTCTCTGTTCATATATCTGACAGACCCTGGCTCACGTTGCCACGCCATAATAACCGCGTTCCCATAGGCAAACGGTTGGAGTACTAAGGTAGACAATTTAAATGGCAACACGGCAGTGGTCACGTTTTTTCTGGCTTTAGCCAGCCCCTTGTCCCGGATGCTTCGCGGCGCCGCAGGCAACCAACCGTTACCAGCGATAAGCGAAACATGGTTTTGCCACATCCGAACGCCGGTAGGCCCTACCGCATCCATATATTCTTTTGAATTGATTAACGGTTTGATTTTTTCTATATAAGGTTGCATCCCGATGTACCATTCACGGGCGTTTATGTTCTCGACCGCGATATCGAACATGTCTATACGGGGTAGTTGCGATGATCCTTTGCGTGTATTCAAAAAGTCTTGCATTGTCTGAACACGGGAAGTTTGGATGAACTTGGGGCGTCCGGCTATGTCTCCCACCATATCGGTTGGGAGCGCGTCCACTGTCCCTTGCCGAGCCAGGTATAATGCGTAATTTTTAGTTTCTCTGAACACCCGTCCGCTCCCGTTGGCGTTCAATATCTTTTCAAAAACCTTAATCAGTCTGTCTTTGTTCTTTGTTACATGTTTTCTGACGATCTCTACCCCTTGCAGTTGCTGGTCGGAGATAGGGACGGACTTCCTCAAGCTTGCGGTATCGCCTTGTACCGTCTCCTGGGCAATAGGGACTCCATACTCCTCGGCCAATGCCAATACCTCAGCAGTCGCAGTCTCTTGCCATCTCAAGTGCATCATCATGGTGACAAGATCGGCTTCTCCTAAATCTACCCCTTCAAAATGGGTCTCCCACTCTTTTCGGAAAGCTGTTTCGGCATTATCCATCTTTTCCCGCGTCACAAGCTCTTCTCTGGCTGATTCCATCAACATCCGGGCGTTCGGCCCCTCCCAATTTTTAAATCCATCCAGCATGTTAGCCCATTCCATCGGGGTTAAAGACAGGGCAAAATCCCAACCTCCATCAAGAATAGCGTTGCGATTTTCTCTAAACACCCTCATCATTTTTGCTTGTTGAGAAGAAGACAAATCTCCTGTCTCCACTCCTTGCTTTTTTCTCAACTGGGCGTTCACACTTTCTTCCCCCGACAGATCAATGGGGAACGACTGTTTGGCCAATGGCTCCACAGCCTTTTTGGTTTTGACAACCAGCTTTTGTTTATCTATCTTGGCTTGAGCCAACCCCTTTTTTTTGATGGCTTCGACCGCCCGGTTCAAAGCGCGCAACTCAGGAGTGGGGATTTCTTTTATGTTCTGGCTTTGCAACCGTTTCACAGCTTTTAACGCTGTTTTCCCAAACTCCGCCGTCGCCCCGTCTTTCACCATCGCGCTCAATTTTGCAAACTTTTTATCAGACATCTTTACAAAATCGATACCGCCTAACAATGTATCAATTGTCCTTTTCGTTCCTGAATCCACCCTGCTCTGATGATTTTCTCTAAGTCTCTTTTTTAGCTGTTTAATAACAGGAGGACGAACGGTAGACTCTTTATCCAATCCTCTTTGTTTTCTTAGGTCTTCCTTAAATTTAGCGTTTGAAATACGCTTTTGTTCGGCTGTCCCTTCTTTTGCCCCTTGTGCAAACTTTCGGTATTCATCAGCCAAAGGTGATTTGGTTTTTATATATTGTTGCTCTTTTTCTATCCCTAAACTTCGGTTGATAAACCCTTGATATCCATCAAACAAACTAAAAGGGTTTATAGGAATGGGGCGTTGACGTGGGCGTTTTGTGGGAACGTGTTCACGAGCTTTTGCGAAAACAGCGTTGGCTTTGTCCACCACTTCGGTTATATTTTTCCTCATTACATCGCCCAACTTGCCCGTGCTCTTATTCAAAGCTGATTGAACCATCACCTCGAACCTGTCCGCCACCTTGTTGACAACCGCTCCTTTTTTTCGTAACTCGCGCCGTATAGCTTTCAAGATATCAGGGATTTGAGCGTTGATGATCTCTGTAGACAAATCTCCTCGACCGCCAAACTTTTTTATATCTTTAGGTTGTAACCCTTTGGCTTCTAGCCCTTCAGACTGCTCAAGTTTAAAAGCTCGGTCGGCGACAATCTTATTCGCCGCCTCAGTAGGGGCGCTCAACAGTTCTGGAACGTCGGCAACCAGGTTGATAGTGTCTTCAATGGCAAGCGCGTCTGCGTTATCCTGTTTTATCTGCGCTTCCTCTGGCAAAGGGGCGGTGACCTCGTTTGATTCTACCTGCTCTTTTATTTGTTGTCTTTCCTCGGGCTTGGCGGCTCTCAACGTTTTTTCTCCAGCCGAAATCCCTTGTTTAATCTCTTCTTCTGCATTCTTGATTTTGTCCAACGCAGTGGCGTGTTCTTCGCTGGTAATCAAACCGTCCAACAGTTGCCCTTTTAATCCACCCTGCTCTTTTAATAAAGCGTTCATGGAGAGGTCTCTTTGTTGATCGGGCAGAATGTCGCCGGACTCGATCCCTGATTGGATATCTTCTTTTACGCTCTCTCCGTTTTTTACTTTTTTTACGAACTGTTTCACGGTTATCCCATTGATAAACTCGTCACCCACCGCTCCATATTGGCCTTCAGGTAAAGCCGCCGATTCGAAATCACTTTTCCGCGAAGGGATCACCGTTTCCCCAACCTTTTTGGCTTGCATATAATCGATAAGAGAACCGAACTCTTCTTTTGTCATTTTGGACTTCTGAACCGGGATTTTTTTGACAAACGGATGAAGCCCCACTGTCATAGCAGGTGACAAAAGAGCCGAGACCCCAAGAGCGTTTAGAATAGCGTCGTAATATTGCTGGTTATCATACGTTTTTCCTTGTATCCAACCGTCCACCATCTTCATTTCAGCAACCGTTTGAGCGACCGCCATTATCCCGTCCAGCCCAAACCCTACCACTGCGCGTTTAGTGAGCGACCACACAGGGTTTAAAGCTATTCTGGTAAGTACCGCCGCTTGAGCGGCTTGTATTGTACCGGTTGCAACACCCGAAGCAAGGCTTCGTCGCCAGTTATATCCTTCGTCTCGCGCCTCAACGGCTCTTCGAGACCCCGATATAATCCCTAATGCAGTAAGAAACGAGGTTGTCGTCGCGCCGCCTGTGACGGCTCCGGCCACTGCGAACGCTCCAAACATAGCCCCTGCGGCTTCGGCGGCTTGGAAAAGAATCCCTTTCTGCACTTCTTCGCGCACACTCCAATAATCCTGGGCGGTCTGACTTAATCCGATAAGTTTGTTTTTGGGCAACCCGAATGTCTCTGCGGCGCTTATCCCTATGCGTTGAACAATGTCAGGGACAAAAGCAGGGGAAGACATCCCTTTCATTAATGCGATAGGAACTGCTCCAACTTGTTCAATATATTTGTCTAACGAATCGCTATACCGCGCAGAATACAAGTTTCCTTCACCACGGGCAATAAAACTTCTATATGTATCAGCCGAAGCGGTATCAGGGAAAATGCCAAGATGGTTCCCGGTCGTAAGGTATTGTTCAATGGCCCCAGGTTCATCTACCGCCGTTCCTATCCTGTCAACTTTAGGGATTACCACTTTCTGTCCGTTATCGTTAAACGTCATGGTAGGCATCGGGAGTTGTCCCGTGTTCATGTTTGCAGGGGTGATAGACCTTACTTCTGTATCGATAGGAAGGTCGGACGTTATTAAGGACACCCCAGGGGAATCGGGGGTGTCAACAGCAGGGACGGCTGGAGCGGGGGCAACCGGCGATTCCTCTTTGAATAGCCCTTCCGGGAGGGCAAAATCTGTCATTGGGCGCTGGAACCCAACGTGCTGTTCCACAGGGTATCCCAGAAAGTGGCATTCCTTTCTTCATTCAGCTTTTCAAGGTAGTCTTGAATATCAAGTTTAGGGTTGGCTATCAGCGCATTCACAAGGTTGTCAGACTCGTCATTTATGAAAGTGTTCTTTTCGAGTTTGTCCTCAAACCCTCCTGCTATAATTTTTATTGTTGCAAAAGCTCTTTTAATTTCAGTTGAAGATTCGATGGAGGTGGCATTAATCACCTTTTTATATTCAGTCTTTGTTAAAGTCCCAAGCCCAAAGGCTTCACCCGCCTGTTTTGTCACTTCAACCCCATCGGCATAGGTATATAGCTTTTGGCGTAAATCCATCCCGACCCTTGCCGACTCTATTCCTTTGAAATCCGTCTTAATATCACGGATTTTTGTCCTCAACACCTTATAGTGCCCTTCACTTATCTGATTCTTTCCCCTTGCGATCTCAACCTCCCTTGTTATCCCTTTTGTTATCGCAACAGGGTTTATTTTAGAAGAGAGAGAGTCAAACTCATGATTTTGTTTAATGTCTATCCGCGCATCAGCCATTCGGTTCATGTACCCTTCAGGCACACTTTTATCAAGAATTTTTCCATCGACTTCCTCCCACATCTTTTTCACTTCTTCTCTTGTGGGCGAACGTCCTGCTGTTTTTAACTTCCAGTTTATTTTGTTTGTGGCGCGCACACTTTGTGCCAACGCCGAATTTTGGGCTTCGCTCCGGTCGGATTTAAACGCTCTATCTACCCTTGCCTGGTCGCCGGGGCTAAGGTTGACATATTCTTCTGTTCGCTGGACGGTTCCTGCGTCAACCCCTCCGGTTTGGCGCATCTTGGTCATAAGACCTACAACCGCATTGAAACTGTTCTCGTCCTTCATCCTCTGGGCTGTGTTACGAAAAGTAACCTTTTGCATGATGGCTGAAACAATGTTTCCTTGTTTTTCAATGTTTCCACCTGAAAGTTGTTGTGCTAAATTCACCACCTGCGCTAAATCGGGGTTGGTTCGCGGAGGAAGCCCGTCTGTCACCTGGCTAAAAATAGCCCCAGCCGATCTGCTCACATCTTTCTCTTCTAACCCTTTTGTTATCGCCGCCTTAAGTCCAAAGTTTTCAGTGAGTTTGTCGCCGTGTTGGGCAAAAAAAGTTGCGGCCTCTTCAAACTCTCCTGTCGCCAGCTTGTTTTTTATAATGTTCGGGATTATCCTGGCATAAGCTTTTGACATCTTGTTTTCGACCGTTTTGTCAACATCGGCGGCCCCTGCATCCAACGCTTGGTTCCTGTACATGGCCTCAAGCGAAGGGATTTGGTCGATAAAACTTTCCGGGCTTGCAGTTATCGCTCTTTCTGTTGTATCAATCGCCGTCCCTAAAGCGTTCGCCGAGGCGATCTTGACTTGCTGGTTCGCATACCGATCTATTGTGTTGTTGAATATCCTGTCGGATTCTTTACTTTTGTAATTGACGATGAACCTTTTTACTCTGTCGTTCGGCGCGCTAGCAAGCGCTTCGGTATAAAACTTGTCCCGGCTGGCCGTCATCGCCCCACGCGCCTTTAAGGCATCCATCCCTTTGTACTGTGCCAACCCGGTTTCAGGATCGGTTACCGTTTTTTGATACCACTCGTTTTTTGCAGTCAAAAAGTTGAGTTTAGAAACCTCATCCCCTCGTTCAATTGCGTTGATGGCCAGCGTCCTTCCTAAGGATGTGATTTGTTCTGCCACCCTTGTGTTTGGACGTACAAAATTGGTATTCACTGTGGGCGCATCGCGCAAAGCAGGGAGGTTTGCCGTCTCAAGGTTTACCCTGTCAGTCACCCCCTTAAACACACGTTCTGGAGAAAGCGAAGGGGCTGGGACTGAGCCTCCTGGCACAGTAAGCTGATTAAGTTTGAGAGGGTCTAACCGTTGTGTGGGCATCAGGAGAGTACCGTTTTATATATTGAATATTTTGCAAATTCAGACGCGGTAGAGAACAAAGTCTCTAACGGCGCAATATACTGGTTTCTTCGGAACTGGTCGGCTCTTGTCTGAAAAGCATCTGCCGTTGCGCCACCACCCATCAAAGTCAGCTTGCTCTGGGCAGTCCCAAATAGGTCATACAGGTTGGCGTTTCCTTTTGCGGCGAGAGTTGACAACTCGTTTATCCCTACGGTTTGTTGTTTATAAATGTCAGGGAGCAACTCTCCTTGCACCCCGGCAACCGCCGATTTGTAGTCGCTATCAATGGCTTTATACTCCAACCTTAATGACCGTTGTTCTGCGCTATCCACCACTTCCGCCGCTTTCCTATATCCGTTTATGGTCACGGCCAGCCCGTTGGCCGCTGTATAGGTTGTCATAGATTCCTCTACGTCTGCCGCCGATCCTGTAAAAGGGTCTAATCCAGTTGAGGCTACTCTTGCCCGGTTGGCGCCTAAAGCCAGGTTTAATCGTTTGTTGAGGTTGCTTATTTGTATCCGGCTTTCTTCACTCACAATCTGGTCTGCCCGTCGCAGAGCGACTGCGCGGTTGGCCGCAGACAGGGCTCTTGTCGTGGTAGACACACTGTCCTGTATCGTCTGGGTAGCAGAAGAGCTTAGTTCGGCCTCGGCATCCATTGATAACAAGGTGGTATTCGCCGATTTCACTGCAAGATCGTTCAGGTCGAGAAGAAGGGTTGATCTGACTCCAGCAAGATAATCGATCAATCCTGCTTCAATCCCTGCAATGTCATTTGCAGATTGGGCTTGTATATTTGCAATATCAGCGTTCGCCCCGGAAGTAAGGTATTGTGAGTACATCTGGGACAACAACCCCACCCCAAGTAACGTCGCGCTTGCTCCTGCGCTTAAGATAGGAGAAACGGGAACGACAAGCCCTGGTAACGATCCTGCAGGATGTGTCATTATTTACCCCTCTTTTTGGCGCCGGTGATGTAACCTGACGGAACAACGGACAAAACCGCCAGTGGTAATGGGTCTATTTGCCTCACTATGACCGACCCTTGATTGTCCCATTGGCCTGCAATATTTATTTCAACATTTCCTGTCGCAAGATTTATTGGGTCGTCATAAAACTCGTTATCGCGGATTTTAAGCTCATACATGTTTGCATCATCCACACCTGCTAAAATCCCTCTGGAAGTCTCGACCTTCAAAGTCACTTTCCCTACTTGTTTATCTTTGTCAGTAAGCACCACATTGGGGAGGTCTATATCAAGGGTCTGGATATCGGCCTGGACAGGAAGTCCGACATGAACGACAACTGAGGGGCGGTCAAGCGTGATTATCCCGTTTATCACAGTCTTGACCACATAACCTGTGTTTAAAGGGTTAGCCGCCACATTCCCATCGGCAAGAATGCTCACCTCTTCTCCCTCAAGATGCCACAACCCTACGATTTGGTCTGCCGCTCTCGACCAGTTCGCGGTGGCTACCGCTTGAAACTCTGCTGGTACGGTTTTGTGGGGGGTTCCTGAGGCAACCGTGCTACTCGTAACGCTTGCGATGGTTACGCGGACGAGCGAAGTTTCGGCTGTGTCATAAACCCATATCTGGTTTCCTACATCCCCGGAAACAAATAGGGGGGCAGACGAAGTGATGGTTAACGTATCGGTTTGTGTCCATCCACCACCAGTGGTCAAGGTCACCGTTCCAGTCCCTGTGTTCCTTCCATCATAAGACAGGGCGCTATCCATAAAAACAGAGTCACGAATGTCCCCGACCAACCTTGTCTCTAAATACTCTATATATCTTACAGACTTCCCGTTTATAGTGCGTTTCACAAGTAAAAACACCCGGTCACCTTTCCCGGCAGGGATGCTTGTCACATTCTCAACTGATCCTCCAAAATCGTGCTGGTGCCATCCGAACACTGAATGTTCCCGAATATAGGTCATTGCAATGACTTTGCCATCACTCCGCGCCGCCCACACAATCGAGTCCGGGGTCTGCTGGTATGTCCAATCCTTAAGTGTATAGTTATCAAACAAATGAGACGAAAAAATCGACAACTCATTCCCTCGATACCCTGCTGATTGGTAATCATAATTTAAATCTCTCACTATCGAACCACGGGCTTGCACATACAAAATTGTCCCTTGCGCGACCAGTGGACGTAACGAACTTGTCCCGTTCCTCGTATGTTCCGCAGGATCAATCGCGAACGGGGTGATGTTGTTGGAAGCCCCTCCGGTCACCGCCCATTCTCCACTATCAGTCAAGACCAGAAGCTTATCCATCCCCACAATGTGGCGAATAGAGTTTACCTGCACCCCGGCCAATGTAAATGTCACCGGATCGTTATCTTTTAACGGCGCCGAGATCATCATGTTCCGGCGTAACCCGGATTTGCTCCCCAGCACCGTCTCTGGCGCATTTAATGTGTTGGCATACCAAGCCCGCCCCTGGAAAAAAGCGACAACTGACGGGTAATCGCCAACTGCATTAAACGGGAGTCTCACCTCAGGAGGGTTCACCATCGGGTCTGACGTAAAACTGTTATCTTTAAACGAGTTTGTTCCAGCGATCCCTATCCATGAATAAAGACCTTGTTCATCTATGTAAACATTATATGTGCTGGCTCCGGTAACAGCTGTCCATGACAAAGTTGAGGTTCGAGTAGTCGAACTCGTCTTTGTCGAAGGTAAACTTTCTTCTCCTGTATCAGTCGAGACGGCGGTCACTTTGTAATCGTTCCCGGCCCCTGAAGCGCTACTGGCTAGCCCGGACGGAGTCGCAATTGTCGCTCCATACTGGATAACAGATAATGTCCACGAAGCGTCACCCAACCGTTTCAGCTCACGCGGAGCATACCCTATTCGTGTAAGTTCGAGGATGTCCGCCGATTGGGCAAAATATAAAGAAGCAAGATCAGCTTCAAGATAAGGGGTCACCAACTCAAACACTTTTTCGGCAGTTCCGCCCGACGTGTAAGTCCCGTAAGATGTTGAATCAAGCGGAGTTGTGTCCATCAGCGTTATCTCAAAGGTGTTGGTTGTTACATTGGCCACTTTGAAGTTGCGGACGTTCAGTTCTACCATACCAAGCACACCTGAGATATAAACTTCGTCACCATTTGAGAACCCGTGTCCTGTTGCGGTTATCACACAAGGGTTCGCAGTGGTAGCTCCTGTAATGGTTTTCGTGGATGATTTGACATGCACTCCATCAAGAACCACACGCATATACTTCTCCCCAAACTCCAGGAGGTAGGTTTGGGTAGGGCTGAACACCCACCTTATAAACCTTGCCATCTTTGTTGAGTCGGACACTTCCCCCACAAACCGTGTCCCAGGACGGTTGGCCACCCCACCGTGCCTCATCACAATGAAGTTTTTACACAACTTTAGCCCGGAACTGTATTTGGAAAGGTCAACCCTTCCCCATACAGCAGGGGTTATCTCACCGGAACTGAAACTTAGTTGTCTAAAACTGCTCATCGCCAGTATGTTCCACTTTAATCCCTCACTTGTGTATATTCACTTATTTCTTTTGCAGTTACAGATTCATAGGTCTGTTCATGAAACTCTTGACTTGATGCGATTGCAAGGTTAGCGCTATAAAGCCTTAACGCTTTCTCCCCCAACCCATTAGCGTCTCCACCGGTCAGGTTTGGCGCCATATAAGACGCCAACAGGTAAGACACTGTGATGGCGAACATATAAGAGTACAAAGTGGGGTCGAAGATATTAGCCGTATACTCAATTCTGGCGTTGACATCGTTTGTCATAATGGTGGTTCCCTTGTCTCCGGCTCCTATCTGCATAGGGATCCTTGTGATGAGAGGTACATACAATGTCCTATCCGGTACGATACGTCTCACTTTGAGGCAGTCTTCTGGATACCTGTATGTGTACGTCCAGATAGAGGTATCCGAAGTGTCTGTGCTGATAAGCGCCAGATACGCGGTCTTTGTAGCAAACGGCCAACTGAAAGATTTTAATACGAACTCTATCGCAGGGGTCAGAAACAACCTTGCTTGTTTCGCTTCAATCGACAGTTCTGTCTCAATATTGCTGATAGACTTCCCAACTGCAAGATGAGCCAATGCCATGTTTGCAATCTCAACTTGTGACGGCATAAGTTTACTCCTCTAAATCTTCCTCTTTTTCCTCTTCTTTCTTCTTTTCGGGCTCATCAACTGGGATATGAGCGTAGATGTCTTTCCTTGCTCGTTTTATCCCTGTCTGCTTCCCATCTTTATCAAGTTTAGGTACCCATTTCGAGTCGTTAAGGGTCATCCAATTGACACTGAAATCTTCCGGTTTGTCGATTTCAAACTCGTCACCGTGCATAACGAGTTTATCCTTATAAAGACCGACAGCGCGGCTAACAAAGGCCCTGTTGAGATCATGTGTTTTCGCTATAACTCCAATTCCCATCCTATTCTCCTTTTAAAGATGAGGGGGCGTCCCCCCTCATAGGTTAAACTACAGTGTATCCACTCGGATAATAAGCATCGTTCTGTAACGCGCTTTGCGGAATAAGATACGCCGATTTGATAGTGATACTAGGAGACGTCCCTCCCGTAGTATATCTAAGCCCAATGAACTGTTCCATCGACTTGTCCGGTGGAACAGGCACAACAACTCGCGCCCCCACACCAAGACTTCCACCAACGACCGCCTTAGAAAGAATCAGGGTTGGTGACGAAAAAGCTGAGGCGGAATCGGTTTCGATATCGAACCGATAAGTCTCGTCACCGGTTGTCATGTCGGCGGCGACCTGGATATGGATAACCACCGCCATAGCGATACCTATCCCCAAGTTGTTGTTCGCCCCAAGATCAATAATATTGGTTGACGCGGCAGTCGTAGTGACCGCTTGTGCGTTGCTAAATTCGTTCTGTTTATCTAAAGCCATTTGTTTTCTCCTTTAAACAATTCGAGGTTCGGTTATCAGGATTGAGTCGGTCGTTCTAACAGGAATGCCCCATGCAGAAGCGACCGGTCGTCCATCTGCGTTATCGTAGGTTAACCCTCCACCGGCTTTTACATCGTTCCTGGTCTGGATACCCCACATTTCCTTTACAGTCCGGTTGACATAGATACCGAACTTTGCGCCAGTCAGATTGGGAACCCGGTTAAGAGCTTTCATCACAAGCTTGCTGATATCAGCGGCGCTAGATTCAGCGACAAGGTTGGACACATCTATGTTGGCGATACGCACAATGTACCTCCAATCTTCAATAGCCATCCCCGCGTTCCAACTCCAAAGATCGGTATACGCCCGAAAATTGTCCTTGTTTGCGTCAGGAGCGTCCAACAATCCTAAATCTTCATGTTGAAGCCCTATCTTACTCCCTTTTGGATAGAGTCCATAGATAGAGTTTTCGCCAAACCCTATTATCCAAATGGAAGTGTTGTCTGTCCCGGTTCCGCCAGCATCAATAATGTTGGCCCCGGTTCCTGCTGATAACGAGTTGAACCTCACACTTAGCCCGTTGTACTGTTCGGGCGAGGTCGAATAGTTTCCATAAATCCAGGTCTGGGCAAACTGGTTGCCCATAGCGTTGACGAAAGGCCGCGCTTGTTTGAACCGGTAATCCATCACGTTCCCATTTAGTTCCGCCAACCGTTGATCGACCTGCGCTCTCGATGACAACATCCCGACAGTTTCGGTCAGTTGGGCGTGCGTCGCCTTGGTGATTGGAGTTCCCTGGTTGAACAACGTCCATGTAGCAGACGGGTAGCCTGTCAGTACAGAAACGAGATGACTGCTTGTCTGGTTCGTTTCATAAAAAGGGATATCCGCCGTCATTTCGTCTGTCAACGCCAACATATCCACCAGCTTCAACATTTTGCCGTCCTCAGTGTACATTTTCGCCAAACCGGCGAGGGTTGGGAGAGTATTTCCTAAAGTAACCATTATTTAATTCCTCTATTTTGGTTTGTCATAAAAAATTTCGCCATCCGACCTTGTGTCAGGCTCAGAATTCATGCCCGATACAAACCCGTCGCTCTTCACAAGTTCGCCTAACCGTTTGAACATCTTCAAAACTTCCACATTGTTCCCCAACCCTGTCTGGGTGAAGATATCCACCAATTCAGGACTGGCAAAACTGTCCATCCCGCGTTTTGCAAGGTTGACATTCTCTGTGAAATTTTCTCCACCAAACGATTTGTCGGCTCTTGCCTCTTTTGCCCATTGTTCATGTAACATCTTCGCTCGTTCCATCGAGGCTGATTGCGAAGCTGACGTGGCAATGCTCTCTCTATCCAACATCTCCTGGGCGACCGTTTGAGACAGGCCTTGTTCTTTAGCATAAGAAACAATCCTGTCCGCATCAGCTTGGGACGCTCCACCATTTTCAGGGATAGTGAGTTTATAATCTGTCTCCGGCGCAACTTCAGGTGTTGCCGCCGGCTTTACTTCTGGTATCGCTTCCGGCGCAACTTCAGGTGTTGCCGCCGGCTTTACTTCCGGTTCTGCTTCTGACTCTTCAGTCGCTTGTTCAATCGTCATCTTTTTCTCCTGGTTTGTTTTCTTCCAACATTTTTAGGTAAGCCGAGGGCACATATTTGTTAATATCGCTCAACAACCTGAGTCCAATATTCCGTTCTCCTTCCATAAACGCCATAGAATCGCCGTAAGAGCTTGTGAACACATGACACAACTGGATATATTTCCATATGAGGTTCCGCCCGCTTCTCGTGCCCAACACTTGCCGGACATCCGTCTCGTGCAGTTGTTCTTCTGCTTTTTCCTCTTTTTTTGCATTATCGACCTGTTTTTTGGAGGCCGCATTTTTAACCAGTACCTCTTTCATTTTACGGCCTGCGCTACTTTTGCCGCCGTTTCGGTGGCGGCGGTCGCTTCTGCATTTTGCGTCTGGGCTTGTTGCGCTTGCGCCCGGCTTTCCCTGATTTTTTTGACTTCATTATCGCTCCTTAAAAGATGTGGTGGGATCCCCAAGATGTCAGCATAATCTTTGGTCATTCTGTCGAAATCAACAGAATCCATCAGTTCTTGTGAGATTTGTCCCACATTTTGTAAATAGGCCAAGAACCTGTCGTGTCCTGACAAGTTCAGAAGCTGTTGCGCTTGATGAAGGATTGAAACGTAGTTCACTTTTAACGGTTGGTTCTGCATCTCAGGTGGAGCCGGAGGGAGAAGCCCTTGTCCTGCCATGATGCTATACGTCACGTTGATTAAAGGTTCCAACAGGTCTTCATTCAAGGCTTCCAACGTAGGCCCTAGCACCTGTAGTTTTTCATCTTTTCTGGCTTGTATCTCGGTTGCCGTCACCCTGTCCCGGTTCCCTATCCCTTCTGAAAAGATAAGGAACAGGTTGTAATAAAACACCTCAAATATCCGCCCTCGTACCGATTGCTGTTTCGCCTCATGTTCTGCAATCGGGAACTTGACTTGGTAAAGAGGGGCAAAATCACCGCCAATGTTGTCCACATAGTTGACATCGCCCGGTAAAACGCTGGCCACTTGAGTCTTCATTGAGATAGGCGCCTTCATCGGGGGGTTAATCATCTTCTCAATAGCCTGAATACTTTTTAACTCCATCAAATGAAGCTCTTTTATTGCAGGCAAAGCTTGCATCCCAGGACAGTTCGTCCCATAAACGTCTTCCCCGGTAGTCTCCCATCTTGTTGCTAGAACAGGGAAGTATTGGAACCCTCCTTTACGCAAAAACTTACGCTCCTCTCCCATCTCAAAATAAATACTATTGTACCTAAACGAAGTGGGATCGTCCGGGTTCCATTTGTGGTTTGGTTGAACAACGTGAGCACACTCGATATAAACGGTTTTTCCTGACGCTTTAAACGCTTCTTTCGTTTTGTCGCTAATGTTGTCGCCGACCGCTTCTCCTTTTTCGTTTATACGCCCAAACTGGGACACAACTTGGTAGGGGGTGAGTTTAAACGCTCTTGTGAAAGTGTTTACTTTTCGTTTATGGTTTGTGGCTAAACAATATGAGCCTACAGGGAAAGTGATAAACCGCACCACTTCACCCGAAAAATCTTCTTCTACCCCGATCACCCCGGTTCCGAACACGCCTATGTCACCATACAGGGTAGGTAACGCTCGATACAAGTTGCTTCGGCTAAAAATCAGTTGCATCCGTTTGGTGACGATCTCCAGCCATTCTTTTGACTCTTTTGACAGGTTTGATGTGGGGGTCTGCAACCCAAGCTTGAACCATTCACGCGCAGGGGAGGTAACTCCGCCCATCATCCCGGACTTCAGGGTGTTCACCGCGATAAGAGGAGTCTCGTCTTTGATACTCTGGTTTCGTTTATCCCCTTTGTTAGGATCAGCGTTGTTCAACCGTATCCGGCGCGGCGCCATGTTACTGGCCAACTCACCCCAATGTCCATCGAACGAGTTGCGTTCGGCTTCCAACCGCGATACAAGCCCTTTTAAATCCTTAAGTTCTTTCAAAATTGCACCGGTAAGTTGTCCCCAATCGTGTTCCCGGACGTGATCCCGGTCGGGCTGGTAAAAATAGTGTTCCGTTGCCCAGGTTTCCCTCCTCCTTTACGGGCAAGTTTTCTGATGATAAGTTCCTGCACCATCTTTGCTCTGGCCGCTTTCTCTCTTATACTTGTTCTTTCAGCAAGCGATTGCTGGTTAATGATGGATTCTTGCGCCAACAAAGATTGGTTCATCTGCATCCCCACCTGTTGGATAGAAGCCTGGATGTTGAACCCTAACGTCGCTAAAGCTAGCGTTCTCTGTTGTTTTAGCCGGTTCGCAGACAGTTTTTCTTGTAGAGCCGCGTCTGCATCGGCCAACCTTTGTTTCTGCGCCCGGTTCTCTGTTGCTATATCTTTTGCATTTTGCGCGTTCCGTTTCGCGGCCCGTTTCGCGTCACGAGCGTTCCCAACTGCCCCAAGACTAAAAACATCACCGACTGCATCAAAGAAACCCATAACTTACGCTCCTATCAAAGTTTTACCGCTACCGCCGCCGAGGATGTCTGCCCCGCCCGTCAGGATAGAGCCTTGCCCAAACGAAGAGTTTGCTCCTTCTCGAAACTTGTTCCGGTCTTTCAGTCTGCGTTGCAGAAGAACAATCTCTTCTTTCCTTCGTTTCTCATCCAACGCCGTCTGTTCCCGTAACGATCTTAGGTTGGCTTCGGACTGGGTTTTAAACGCCTCCATAGATTGGGAAAACTCGTCTTTCAACCCTGTCACGTTCTGTGCGAACCCGGCCATAAGAGCGTCTATCATGGACTGAAAATCGGGGCCTGTATCGGGTGGGGGATGTCTCTTCGTCCCACCAGCATTAACTAGGGGGAGACCCACAATATCTTGCATTGTCAGCGTCTTTCCTGGGATTACTTCGCCAGAAGGCAAGGTGTACTCTGGGAATTTTGTTCCAACCGCAGCAATTCTTGAGTTGTAATGCCGTGCCATAATCTTTCTCCTAATTGTAAGCTGGGGATAATCGTCTTATATCCCCTTCAAACGGATCGTATTCTGTTAAAGCGTGGGTCGCGTCCAGCCCACCGCCACCCATCCCCCATATCACGTTCTTCGCCGTCGCCAACGTCCTCAGCCCGTCTGACGCATGGGAATCGTCATTATGGATAGGCACCGTCGGCGAACCCCATCTATACCTCCTGGCCGCTTGAATACCGTCAAACGTCTTCTCTTTATCAAACAAAAACAGGTGAAACATCGCCCGAACCATGTCTATCCCGGCCCTCGGATTGCTTCGCTGTATAATCTGGACTGGTAACCCAACTTGTCTCAACTGGGTCTCAACCGAATCAGCCTCTATCCTCGATTGTCGAGCGTCATGCGGCAAATGGTGGTTCCCATAAACGTACCCTTTAAACTGAAGCACTCCTATATAATGTTGTATCTGTTGAAGTTTGCTCTGGTAAAAATCAATAATATGGTATTCTAATCCGATTTTCTGCACAAACCAGATCGCCGTGTTGTCTTTATAACCTAAATCCCAAAAGGTGTGCACCGGAACCTTCGGGTTCATCGGCACATTGCAAATCCGCCCATTCTCTTCTGCCGCCAAAATCTCGTTCGCATAAATAGCGTCTTCCAACGATGATCTCGGCTCTCCTTCCCAAACGTTCTTCCAAGCCGAAATGTCACGCTCTTTTAAATAAAGCATCTCCGTTCGCAACTCTTCCGAAAACCACGGGTTGTCCCTCCACGATACCGGCAAAAGTACAGCGTTCCTCGGCGGATGTTTCACAAACCGTACATATGACTCGTCTGTGTCAAGCAACGGATTCATCGTTATCCAAATCTGGCTCCCTCTCTTCCTGATCGTCGGAATCAAAAAGTCCCAACTCGCTTTCGTCACCAACGTCGCCTCTTCTACCCAAGCGATGTCTATTCCCTCAAACGATTTGATCTTCTGCGGATTCGATCTTAAACCACAAAAAATGATAAGCGTCCCATTCTTACCCCGAATCTCTGTCTTACTCGCCGTGTAAAAATAGTCCAGACCCAATATCCGTATCTGATCCTTTATCAACGCATGCACCGAATCTTTTATCGAATTCTGTATCTCTCGAGCGCACAGTATCCGCATCGGTCTCTCCATCCCCAACGTCACCGTCGCACGAGCCGCCGTCCAACTCTTCATCCCTCCACGACCGCCAAATGCAACCTTGTACCGACCTGGCTCCCAAAAGGCCCTAAGCTTCTCAGGAATCTCTGCCCTGATCTTCATCCACAGTCTCCTCGGAACCTGATCGCCCAACCAACTCTATACTCGATACCCCGTCTTCGCTCTTCAATCTCTTCTGGGACACAATCTCTGGGAAATGTTTCAAGCATATGTCTATCGCCTTTATCGATACCGCCTCTTCACTCGAATCTATCAACTCAGCTAAACGGTGCACAACAAGCTTCTCAGTCAACTTCTTACGCCCAGCTCCGCGCTTCTTCATACCAAAGCATACATCGGGTTACAAAAAGTAACAACCAAAATATAGCGTAAATGTGTTTTGTGCCCCCCCCCTACACACACGCAAACGAGAATCCCCCCCGGTACCCCTGCCACTTTTCGCGCCAAACTTTGCGTTACTTTTCTCCACGCTTTCAGATACTCCGCCGACTTGCGCCGTGACGACCTGCCATGACAGTGCCCTATCTATATGTCCCTCCTGTCCCGCCAGGCCACGCCAGTGAGATACTGCCTGAACCAGATATCCGGCTGTTTACCCCCCTTCGAAAGCAGAACCGGGTTATCAACAGGTTGTTAACAGCCTTATCAGCATCGTCACGTTACGTTTAGAACCAGTTCGCAATAATGCGAAGGGCGCTAGTAGTGTGGTCAGAATGAGTTTCTGTACGGGACGGACACAAGAGCGTGTTCTATTTTTTACAAGCGTAAAAGAGCTAATCTGTTAGACCTTCGCACTTTACTTTAACTAAGTGTCGCAAGTCATTGTAATAGAAAGAGGAAGCCGGGGAGTAGTATAGATATCCGTATCCCCACACTAAACCGTAGCCAGCTACAATTTTTGGAGGTAAACGAGTCTAGCTACAATTATTGTAGGTAGAGAATAGTTAACAGATTACTTTAACTAAATGCTGTAAGTGTATGATAAATAAGGGGGGAGAAGAAATGCCGACCTTCCTTCTTCTTATCCATCCTTCATTTTCGTAGATTCAGCTACAAAGATTGTAGTTAACGGAGTGTTCTAGTTAGAGTTACGTTAAACACTGTCTCTATCTGCAGTGTGTCTTTGTGTCTGATTGAGTGTGTAGCGACTCGAGTTACGTCTGCGTTTCAGTGTGTATTAGATGATGATTAGCGTATAAACCATTGCAAATTGCCACGGTTTCAAGCCTTCATTGCAATATGCCCTGGTTGTTAGATGGACTATTGCATTTTGCCACGGGTGACTGCAATATGCCCTTGCCTTGCTGTTTAATGATTGCAGAGTGCATTGCGTGAGATTGATTCTGACGCGACTGCTTGAGCTTCGAGCAGTAGAGTGTGTATGTATCTACGAGAGTTTGTATCGTTTCCTCTTCTTGTCACTACATCTAAAGCATTTGTGCGAGAATCCGGGCCTGTTTTTATTTATCGCGGATTCGCCAGGCTGGCTCCGCGCGGCCTTTTTAATGTCCGCTATCGCCGATACAGACCGTTGATCGAGCCGGAGTTTTTACGCCCCGGCTCGACTACTAAATGCCGCTTTCTGTCTGTATTATACCACACGATTTTAAACCGTTCAATGATTTAAACGGTTCGTTAAATTTGTTGAACGAAATAGTTTGAGACTTGCTCTAACTGCGCTGTAACTGGCTGTTTTTGCTGACGATGATGTTTTAAGATTATGGCACGAGACTTGCTACTATATATGAGTAACAACTTAAAACGAGGATCGACAAATGAAAAAAGGCGACAAAGTGGAGATTTACGATGATCCGGTCACATGTCTAAGAAGCGAAGGTAAAGCTACTCTCGTGAACTTGATATCACGATGTGAAGATTATGAGCGATGGAATGTTCATTTTGACGGTGACGACTGCGGAGAAAATTTCGAGCGGATGATCTATATTTAGCTCGTAAAAACTGGGTTGGCGCGAATATATTTTTAGTTTAAATAAAGGAGATCGACAAATGAGCTACTACGATGAAGACGGCACACTTCGAGACGACGATTTGACTTTAGAAGAAGCAAAGAAAATCGCTGACAATTATTTGCAGGAGCAAAGTCCTGGCTCTTACGTTAACGAGCATCCGGCGGCTCTGATTGAGCGTGTCGCGAAATACATGATTGAACACAACGAAGATGCGGCGCGCGCGTATCTTTTCTGCTAACTCACTGACAAGCGCGGCGACGGGCGCATATTCTGCGACAGACATACTTTTAAACAGGAGATCGGCAAAATGGACAAAGAAATACAGTCGGCTAAAAAAGTTTTCGAGGAGACACAGACCCGACTAGACCGGCTAGACGCGATGACACCTTTTAAAAAACCGACACTCGGAGCTTCCCCCGCCGCATGGGAAAAAGCAAGACGCTGGCTTGCAGAGAGTGACACGATAGCCCTATCCGGCATCGAAGAAGGGCTTCTTATCCTTAACACTGCGCCGTACATAAGAGGAGGCTTCCTGACTGCGCTTATCGAGGCTGAGGGAGTATCCACCGGCGACTATGAAAGCGTGTCTTTTAATGGGCCGACGACTGAAGATATAAAAGCATATGTCAAAAAGATACACGATCCGACGCGCTTCGTGTCTGGTCTAACAGAAATTATGTCCGATTTTGCCCCCTTTTCTATGAAAAAAAAGAATATCGCAGGCACAGTGGCAGAAATTATGGGCAACGACGGCCAAAAATATGACCTTTTGGATGGGCGCACTCTGAGGGATGTGTGTGAGGAGCACGGCGCGACGACGGAAGTGGACGGAGACACAATGAAATTCACTTTTTCTGATGAGTCCATGATCACTGACTCTGGCTCGGCATGGGATATCAGCTATGCTGACTGCGGATGCTGGGGAGGAGGCGGTCACACCGACGAGTGTGAGGAGATCGGCAAAATGAAACAGCCAAAAGACGTAGTGGCCGTTTATGATAACGATGGAGAGAGTCTCGACAGGTATACGCTTGTTCTTGACGAACCCGACGCCTGGACTCCGGGCTGTTACGCGGGACTGGGACTTAGCTACAATCCGGGCGACCTTCAAGGCTTTTCGCAATTCGGGGTTGTCAAACCAGGGGGGCACTTGGGCAGGCTTATCAAATTCAACAAGCTTCCTCTTAATGTGCAAAAACACGCAATAGAACGACTAACTCACTGATGAGCGGGTAACCGCGAAACGCCGTGAGGCGTCTGGGTTTAAATAAAATAAAGGAGATCGACAAATGGAAAAAGGCGACAAAGTTGAGCAGTCAAAAAGGCGCCCTGTTTACATCATGGAGTGCGGCGATGGATGGATGGAGACTGTAGGGACAGCCGGGCGGGCGGGCGGAGTAGAAGAAGCGCGGCGTATGGCGGTAGATGAGGGGCACGAGATACTCGACGGAGACCTCGGTGGCTCATGCCTTTTCGGAGTAGTGGTTGATGAGCCGGGCGACGGCTACGACGTGGATGTCGCCGACGCTAGATATATCGAGCCTGGCTATACTGTATATGTGAGAGCTAAATAAGGAGACAAAGAAAATGGGTGATCTTGCTGATATGATGACATGTGGTGTTCTTTGCAGTTCCTGTGGAGAACTTGTCGGCGACGACGTAGGCTATCCTGTCCAATGTCCTGACTGCGCGGATGATAAAGAATATGAGCCACACCCACCTAAGCCGCCAAAACAACCGCTCACTCCATGCCCCAAATGCGGGGTAATGAGCGGTCAAAAGCATAGAAAACGATGCAATATATCAAGAAACGGATAAAAGGA
>ENA-ORDP01000612-ORDP01000612.1-marine-sediment-metagenome-genome-assembly--contig:-NODE-612-length-22438-cov-5.115847_pt1 | contig 22438 bp, 27 predicted proteins | sample MGYA00248627_ERZ508539 | MGnify/ENA primary metagenome ERZ508539 (study PRJEB26208, sample SAMN05571518) | marine sediment metagenome | biome: deep sea; feature: Hydrothermal vent; material... | reverse complement strand
ACATCAGCCAGGACGGACAGAGTGCCACTGCCCCGCAGGTAGCCATGGACAACAACGGCAATGCCGTTATTGTCTGGGAGCAATATGACGACAATGGCAATTTGCAGATATTCAAGTCCGAATACCGGTAATTCTGCGGACTATGGATTTTTTCTTATCCGTAAATCCGGAGAAAACGCTGTGGATTTCATCTCCCCCCCCCAGATGGAGGGGGGGCAGTGGGAGAGTGGATATGTGCTATCACATGCCTTGCTGTTTCATGTTATGGTTTTAGAATAAAAATCGACATCAATTGGACTGATCTTAAAACAGCTTGCTTCGTCGCTTTGCACCTTACAAGGACAGAGACGGCCTTTTTAAGAGAACAGCAACTTTAATGAAGGAGGAGGGAGTTATGAAGAGACGGAAGAGAACAGGTATTATTTCAATGTTGTTTTTGGTAAAATCTTAATAAAAAGAATAGGATTTCAGAAGTACATTGGAGATAACTCTGGAGATTAAAGATGAAGAACCTTGAAGAAATAAGAAAAATGCTTGAGCAACACAAGTCAATCATTGGAAAACAATTTAAAGTTAAAGAAATTGCCATCTTTGGTTCTTTTGTCAGAGAGGAGCAGAAAGAGGTTAGCGATATAGATATACTCGTTGAATTTTATGAACCTGTTGGTTTCTTCACATTTCTGGAACTTGAAGAATATCTAACAGGGATACTCGGAATAAAGGTAGACCTTGTATCAAAAAGGGCTTTAAAACCCGGGATAGGTAAATACATTTTACAAGAGATGATCCGGGTTTGACCGGAAAAGACTACAGAGATTATCTTCAAGACATTTTTGATTCTATTATTGAGACTGACGACTTTGTCAGGGGCATGTCATTTGAAAACTTCCTTCTTGACAAGAAAACAATAAATGCCGTTATAAGAAGCCTTGAGGTCATTGGAGAAGCCTCCAAGAACATTCCTCAGTCTTTACGAGACCAACATCCCGATGTTCCGTGGAAAAAAATGGCCGGAATGAGAGATAAGCTTATCCATGAATATTTCGGAGTTGATTTGGAAGTTTTATGGCAAACAATAAAACAGGATATCCCTTCTGTCAAACCTTTGATTGAAAAAGCCATTAAAAACTTAAGTGAATCCTGACGGGGATGCACTGCATTGTACATGATAAGACAATCTGTATACGAACAACAGTGTAGCCAGAGTGGTCAGACTTGACTACCGGCCTTGATGGGATTAAGGTGTGCAACTTTATTTTCTTGCATGTCAATAGTTTTGCATAGTATGCAACAACGTTTCCGAAGTTTCAAGAAAAATGTAGAAGAAGTATCCTTATTAAGTTGATGGCCTCGGTTACCTGAGATTGAACCGGTCTCGATTACCTGGGATGTGACAACGTGGCACCGAGGTGCGGGTGTTTGCTGAAATATTGGACAAGGAAAGTAACAAATGAGCAAAAATAATAAAAATGCCACCCTTGCATTCGTCAAGGAAGTCGCGATGTATTTCCTGGACTTTCTTGAAACCGATTTCCACAAGAGACGTCTGCCCAAAAGAAGCATTCAATTGCGTAGTAAAGACAACTTGCTCGTCGGTCTTGGCTTTAACAAATATGCCGCGTTCAATCGCCTGATCTGGGAGACGATCATTAAGAATTTCGACAGGAACAAGTTCAGCCACCTTCAAAAAGGAGCCTATCGAGCAGACATTCCAAATAATTTGCTTAATATCATAACAATCCAAGTTAATAAGATATCTGAAGCACAGGTGTCTGAGGTGGTAGATAAGATAGCCGGGAAAGTTCACGAAGCATTCACCCTCTTTCCAAAAGATTACGAACAAGCATCGAGCTATGCAGTCGACAATGCATCTGCAATTTTGAAAACGCATCTCGTCGTCCCGTTTGTCCAGAAGCTTGAGCAGCCACTTGAAACGCTGAATATTGGGGACGAAAACATTGCCTACCTTATGGAAGAAGAACTCACGGCGGTCCTTGTCCAACTCGTTGAAAGCTCCATTTCCGAGACCCTAAAACATGCCATTGTCGGAGAAGAGATTGATGCTAAAGATGCTGTCGAAGAAGTGTTGCAGACCGGAGATATAAAGAGCGCCATTGATTCATTCTTCGAGAGTTTCCAAGTGTTTGACGTTTATAACGAAGTCAACGAGATGTCCAGGAACAAAGCAATCCTTGATAAACAAGAATTCTATCTTTACTTCTGTGATATCACATACAACAAGACGAAGTATCCGGTCTTTTATATCCCGTTTTCGGCCGAGAAATTCGGGGACGCTCTGGTATTTGAATTCGATTCGCAACTCTATGTAAACAAGAAGGCACTGGAGTATATTGTCCAGCAGTATAATGAGGAAAGGGGCAAATTCGGCAATCTCAAAACCATCTCGGAACGGATTATCTACCTTGCTCAGCACGGTAACGACCTAAGTAGTACTCTTCAGCCGATCATCGACGAATTGACGGATTTCTTTGAATTGGACTCAAAGGTCAACATTGGCAGGGCGGCTCCACAGACTGCCAAGGGATTGTTTGCAAGGGTCACGAACTCCTGCTATTTTGCCCTCTTCGACAAGTCCGACGAGGCATTGGTGAACGATTACGAAATGATTCTGCAACTGCTCGCCCAGGAAGACAGCGTCCTTGCCGAAGCTTTCAACAGGTTGATCGATGATTTTATCCATAAGAATCCTGAAAGATTCACGCTGGAGATAGAAGATGATTGGGACAGCAAGGATATCCCCGACAAGCTTGTCTTCAGTAGTCCCATTCCACTCAATAGCGAACAACTTCAGATTATTGCAGCGGTAAGAAAAAAAGGTTGCAGGTACATAACCGTAGAAGGGCCGCCAGGCACGGGTAAAAGCCACACCATAACAGCGATAGCGTTCAATGCAATCCTGGACAACCAGAATGTCCTGGTCCTCTCGGATAAGAAAGAGGCCCTCGATGTTGTGGAGGACAAAATAACAGAGGCAATGAACAAGGTAAGAATCGACAAGAATTTCCAGAATCCCATCCTCCGGCTTGGCAAGACGGGAAGCACGTATAGCCAGATCCTGTCCAACGCTGCTATGAACGACATCAAACTGCATCACAGAGTTGTGAAGAAGGAATATGAGAAGCTTAAAGACAGTATCGAGAAGACCTCAAACACCCTCAAGGATGAACTGGAAAACGAGATAGCTCGTTACGGAGCCATCGATCTGCGTGAGGTCTATGAAATGATTGGTCTCGATCAGCAATACAAAGGGCACGATCATCCGATAGATATTTCAGAAGTCCTAAACAATCCAAATGCCGCCGATGAACTTGAGGAGTTCCGGAAAATCTTCTTGCACTTGAAAGAGCTTCTCAATACATCATCGATAAAGGAAGTCCTGAAATTGATGAGGCTCGATTCGAATGAGTCGAGGAATATGAACGGTTTGCTTCAGTTTACAACTTTAGGGACAACGTTGTTACACACTATGCAAAACTATTGACAGATAAGGGAATAAAGTTATAAAATCCTATCATGCCACGTCAGCCAAGATTAGACATTCCTGGAGCCTTGCACCATATAATGGTAAGAGGGATAAGTAAAGCAGATATTTTCATGGATGATCAGGACAGAGTGAATTTTTTACAGAGGTTAGGGGAAAATATAATAGAAGCAGAGAGTTCAGTCTATGCGTAAGTCTACTGCTGAAATAGCCAGGCACTCAGGGATAGCTTCCACCATTACACGTGCAATTACACGATAAATAATGCATAGATTATGCATAGTGTGCAACAATATCCCTAAAAGGTCATTTAAAAAGCAGCGATAAGAAAAAATGCGATTAAAACGTAAAGTGCAAAAATATACTCAAGCCCGTGACAGTGACGATTGCGGACCGACCTGTATAAGAATGGCTCTAAATTCATATCTTCCACAAGGGGGAAAACTCTCTAAAAACAATTTACCTGGAGGAAGAAAAACCAATGCAAAGATGAAACAAATAGTTAGAGAAAAGGGATTCTATTTTGAAGAAATAAGTTGGAAGAGTAAAGAAGAAAGTTTACAGTTTATGAGAAAATCAGTTCGAGAGAACAAGCCTATCATTTTGAGTTGTAATGCAGACTTCAAGCATTACAATAGAGATAAACATTTTATAATTCTCATCGGAATAGACGAGAATGACGATGGATACATATATGTTAAAGATCCTTATCCAGAAAAGCCTGAGAAAATTGAAATAAAGAGCTTTCTCAGAAATAATCAACCAATAAGTTGGGGCAATTCAAGGTGGGGAATAGCAGTATTCAGGACGGGTCTCACCTATCGGCAAGCGAGAGGCGGCAAGCGAGAGCGGTCAGGTCTACACACTTGACAAAATGTAAGTAAGGGGCTGTGTAAGAATACGAAATGGCAAGGCCCTTGAGAATAGAATATCCTGGTGCGTTTTACCATATTACATCGAGGGGTAACGAGCGAAAGAACATATTCAAGAGTGCAAGGGACAGGGAGAAGTTTCTATCCTATTTGGCATCCTCTACCGAGCGCTATGGAGCAGAAATACATGTCTATTGTTTGATGACCAACCATTATCATCTCTTATTAGAAACACCGTTGGGTAACCTGTCACAGATAATGCGGCATATAAACGGTGCATATACAGCATACTTCAACACCAGACGACAAAGGGATGGGCATCTGTTTCAGGGAAGGTATAAGGCAATTGTAGTAGATGCTGATGAATATGCAGGAGAGCTCTCCCGTTATATTCATTTAAATCCAGTCAGGGCCGGTATGGTAGAGAGGCCGGAAGAATACCGATGGTCAAGTTACCAATACTATATTGATCTCAGAAAGAAGCCTCAGTGGCTTAAGACAGATTTTATTTTGGACTATTTTGGCAAAAAGGTATCCACAGCGCAGAAGAGATACCGTGAATTTGTAAGTGCCTTTGTTAACAAGAAGTACGGAAGTCCATTAGAAGAGACGGTGGCTTCAACTATTCTTGGAAGTATTGATTTTGTTGATGAAATAAAGGACAAATATCTCGATGGCAAAAAGGTTGACCGCAATCTACCTGCATTAGCAGAGCTAACCACCGGGCCAACGATTGAAGAAATATCCAATGAGGTAAAAGTAGTAATGGAAGAAGATACGGCACTTTCCAGGAAAGCAAGTCTATATCTCTGCCACAGGTATAGCAGAAGGACACTGAAGGAAATAGGGAGTTATTTCGGCATTGGTGAGTCTGCTGTATCTCAGGCAAGCCACAGGTTTAAACTGACATTAGACAATGACAGGAAACTCAGAAAAAAGATAAATTCTATCAGCAAGAGATTAAATCTGTGAAATGTGTAGACCTGTCTCTGTCTTTGATCCCTGTCTCTCGCTGTGCACTTTTTTTTCCGCTTTTTCCTGTCACCTTTTATTTCTTCATCCAGGCAACTGGATTGCTTGACAAATGTGCATAAAAGATACATACTATTACATGTAAAATTACATATTGATGAGGTTAAAACAGTTGAGAACAACACTGAACATAGAAGATGAATTACTTGACAAGGCATCAAGATTGACCGGTATCAAGGAGAAGACATCCTTGGTCAGGCTTGGTTTGGAAGCCTTGATTTTCAAGGAAAGCAGTAAAAGGCTTGCCAAATTGGGGGGGACTGAAAAGAAATTAAAAATGGTTCCTCGCAGAAGAACTGCAAACAGATAAAATGGTTCTTGTTGACACTTCAGTGTGGGTGTCCCACTTGCGGGAGGGGAATGCCGGGCTTGGAAGATTATTGAATGATGGAGACGTTGTTTGCCATCCTTTTATTGTTGGCGAACTCGCTTGCGGGAATCTCAAGAATAGATCTGAGATACTTTCTCTCCTCAAAGCACTCCCTATGGCGATACAGGCAGAACATGGAGAAGTTATGCAGTCCATAGAGAATTATCGACTTATGGGCAAGGGGTTAGGTTACATCGATATGCATTTGCTTGCATCGGCTCTAATGACGGAAATTCCGATATGGACACTCGATAAAAAATTGAAGGAGGCTTCTGTAAAGTTGTGCATAGCTTTTCGCAATAAACCTTCAACAGGAGTTTAAGAGGTAAGTTATCGCGGCTCTCCGGGAGCCGGCTTATTACAGAATAATTATCTCATTCCTTTTGACGGATTCCCCTCAGGGGTTTCTATTATCAGGTGGTAATGATTGTCCATCAGACAGTAGCCGTGGCACAGCCAGTTATGCCGGTCCCGCACTTTTTTTATTGTTGCAAGTATGTTTTTACGGTCTTCGTCATTTCTGAAAACAGGTTCCCCAGTATTGCCTCTTGAGGTTACGTGATACTGCCCCTTCATACAGTATTTTCTTTATAAAACAATCAATTAGAGTTGCATATGCTTCTCAAGTGTGATAGAGTATTAAGGACATTGGGGGGAAATAAGTAATTTGTATATTAATTGTTTGGTGTGACATAACGATTACGACTATGCTAAAGTTGATAATATATTGTTTATTATAAGAGAATTAGCAAATGAAGCCAAAAGTATATTTAGAAACAACAATTGTTAGTTATCTTACTGCAAAGCCAAGCAGAGATCTTATTATTGCTGCTCATCAGGAATTGACTAACGAATGGTGGGAAAATAGAAGAAAGCATTTTGATTTATTTATTTCACAGCTTGTTATTCAAGAAGCAAAAGCAGGAGATAAAAATGCATCACAAAAACGTCTGAGTATTCTTGAAGCAATTCCCCTGCTTGAGTTAAATGAAGATGTGGCTTCTTTAGCTCGTGCCTTGATAAATGAAAAAGCTTTACCTAAAAAGGCAGTTGAAGACGCTTTACATATTGCCATTGCCATAAATCATGGTATGGATTATTTATTGACGTGGAACTGCAAGCACATAGCTAATGCAGAAAGGCAACATGCTATAACAGTGACATGTCATAAACGAGATTTTGAACCTCCAATTATTTGCACACCAGAAGAACTTATGGGAGGATAAATATTATGTGGAAAGACAGAATAGTAGAGGAAGTTAGGAAGGTACGAGAGGAGCACGCAGCGAAATTTGGATATGATATAGACGCGATATATCGAGATTTGAAGAAACAAGAAAAGAGAAGCAAACGGAAAGTTATATCACTACCGACAAAGCGTTGAGGATTTAGAAAATTATTTATCCGGTAAATATTTAAATTATAAAATTGACATTCAAGGTTGTGTTGCATTGTTTAGTGCGTCGAACTGAGTGAAAATCTAACAAGTCAACGCACCGTAATGTGCTGGAAGGGATTAAAGTAAAAAGCATAGCTTTGCTCCTTTGATGTGCATTAGAAATTTCTTAAATTCAGGCAATGCTTTTGTAGCCATGTAATGAAAGCCATAGATATTGAAACGGAGAAGATGGTCACTATGGAATCATATTGAAAGTAAGGGAAGGTAGAAGGGTCGGGTATGTTCCGCTTTGCGATGTAGAGGTAACATCAAAAGAGAATGAGAACTATTGGCCGGTAAGGGAGTATGTTATTTGGTTTGCTAATCGCTGAAGTTATCGAAACAGGTGCATAGGATGCAATAATTCATATAATAATTAACTCCTCAATCCCTTTTTACCCATTTCAGCTCAAGGCTGTTTTGGGTAACATTGTTGCATACTCTGCAAAACTATTGACGTTTAAAAAACAAACTCTCATCCCTTGATGCCCTCTTTATATCCCTCCTTCAGAACCTCATGAGATGAAAGGTCAGGTTAAGGACATTAATGCATAGTATATGGTAAAATGATATATATAATTAGCACGTATTATTGCGTATAAAAGGAGGCTGAATATGCGTACGACAATTGACATAAATGAAGACCTCATTAATGAGGTTATGAAAAAGGCCGGGGTAAAGACCAAGAAAGAGGCAATTGCAACGGCCATGAAGGATTATCTGAGATTCAAAAAAATTGAGGAACTGAAAGAACTGGTCGGCAATTACGACGCCTTCGATCTGACATTAAGCGACCTGAAGAAGATGCGGGATGAAAGATAGGGTTCTGATAGATACATCCGCCTGGATAGTCAGTTTCAGGAAATCGGGGAATGAGAAGCTGAAACAGCAAGTTGTGGCTGCCCTGAACTCCCTGTCAGCGGTAACAACAAATGTCATCACCATGGAACTTCTTCAGGGGTGTCGCGATGACATGGAATATAAGAAGATGCGGTCAAGGCTGGAGGCACTTGAGCTGATGGCTCTCAAGGAAGACGTTTGGGAGATGGTTTACAGGGCAGGGTATAGTCTCAGGAAGAAAGGCATTACGGTTCCATCGGTGGATATAATAATCGCCTCTCTTGCTAAAGCGAATGACTGCACGCTCCTTCATCACGACAGGCATTTTAAACTAATAGCAAGGCATCTCGATATAAAGACCGTCGACTTTTTGAGTTAGCAAACAGATTCCGGAATGGGTGACATCCGTATCAATTTAGTAGATATCCACTTTTCTGTATATCATTACAAAACGAGTGGTATGCTACTACCTAAACATGCTAAGTGCTTGGAAATCAAGAAAATCTGTTGCTGCTTGCCCGTTGACTTTTATGGTTGGCCATTTTTCATGGTGATTTTGGTATTATACAGAAAACTATTTAATAACTGGTTATCTTTAAATATAATGAAGGTCATTTATAAAATTACATATCCGAATGGCAAAATATACATCGGAAAAGATTTAACGGACAGTATTAATTATTTCGGCAGCGCAAGTAGTAGCCTAATTGAGAAAGATTTTACCAGAGAACAAAGACGAGATTTTACTATCAGAAAAGAAATATTATTTGAATCTGATGATGAAAATGAAATAAACAGAAAAGAACCTGAGTATATCCTTAAATATAATTCAAACGATCCAGCTATTGGGTACAACCGATGGCCTAAATTTGGTGGATAAAGCATTTGTACGAAGACAAATTTTCAGAGTGGATTTTATGGGGGAACAGAAATAAACTGAATGATCTTCAATATCCTGGCGTTTATGCCATTGCTCATTCTGAAGTAAGTTTGGCAGGCAATATATTTTCTTGGGTGGATGAAATAATTTATATCGGGATGACAAATTCTATATCAGGATTAAAAGGAAGATTAAAGCAATTTGATAATACGATAATTGGCAAAACAGGGCATGGCGGAGCAGACCGAGTTCGTTACAAATACCGAGATTATGACAAATTTATAGAGAAACTATATGTATCAGTTAGCCCATTCGAATGTGACGTGAAATCTCATCGTCCTTCAGATTTAAGAATAATGGGGGATGTTGCAAAGTTTGAGTACTTGTGCTCTGCTCATTATGTTGATATTTTTGGAATGTTTCCTGAATTTAATGATAAAAAAAGATCGCCTAAATACAGCAATGAAATGAGGAAGCAAAAAAATAAAAAAGATAACCAGCTACTGCAGTGAATGCAGACCAGCAGTGTCGATTTGGGTTTTGATGGTTTTTATTTTTAAAAAGATTTTAAGTATGTTGACACCCTTCAGGTCTGCATCACTGAGTGCATCGTTCGAGATAGCAAGATGATGACACTCCTGAAATTGATTGACTGGCCCGACGTGATTGCAGGTGCTGCTGTTGCGGGTGTTCTCGGTGCCCTTGGCTTCTGCATTAAGTCGCTAATCCAGTATTCTGCAGCAAAGCACTCGATCCTTCGCTATGGCAAAGGGGTGTGGTTCAGCGCTGAGTACGATCCCAAAGGAAACGTGCCGAAAGAGCATCGTGCCACTTATCTCCGTGTCAAGATGGAACCAACCTGGCGGGGGAGAGTCCGCGTCCGATCCATCGAACAACTGAATCCAAACCAGAAGGCGGTGGAGACTGGATGGATTGCCGAAGGCCGAATCGAAAACGGATCACTTGTTGGAGAGTGGCGTACTACAGTGAAAGGCACAGTCCGGTTCGGCACTGCGATGCTGCGTTTCCTCGACAACGGTCGAGCCGTAGGCTACTGGATCGGAGCCCGGGGTTTCGATCCGCCGATGTATGGATACTGGATCATAAGTAGGGATATCGATGATCTTCGCTCCATCATTGCAGGTGCAGTGCCGCCGGGATCATTCGAGATGATCGACGTCGCCAGGCGTGTCGCAGACTTCGAGAGAGGAACACGAGGAAGCCGAGTATAGGGCATGTCGAATAATTGTTATATGAAATCGATCACTGCCCTGAGAGCAAGGTAAATGGGAAGGGATGTAACCTTATACCCCAAGAAAGCAACAAGAGATGACCTGAGAAAATATCTCGAGGGATTAGGATTTGTAAAGTGTGGACATTTTTGGGGTTGGCCTAAGGGAACCCTCAATTATTCATGGTTCGACTATGAGGATTTTAAATCTATAGATGGTGTTTCCGCAGATATATATCCTGTGTTAGGTGATGAATTGGATATCACAGGAAATGAATGGGCTCTTCACGTTCGTAATCTTTACAGTGCTAGCTGGCATGACGTTAAGATGTTCAACGAAGTTCTGAGAGGAGCGAAAAAGCTTTTTGGTGGCGCTATAAAAGGCGACTATGGTACAAATCGATATGCTCCGTTATGGGATGATGAAAGCACACCAATAAGCAGAGGTATTTCTTCAATTTACAGCCATGTAAAGCAAGAAATATCGGCAGTGAAATTTGCTTTGCCAGAGCCATCCATGAAGCAACCAGAACCTATCGGCGAAAAAATAGATGAATTTATTGAATTTACCAAAAGCTTAGATCCCAGTAGAGTTATCTATAATGGTCTTGTTCCTTTTGCAGTTTCAATGTTCGAATATTTTTTTTCACAAGCTTTTCAAGTGCTCATAAAATATGACCCTGGTGCACTTAAAAAAAGGAGTATCCACAAGCAAAAAATAGATTTTGAAACGTTATTAGAAATAGAAAGAAATGAGGCAACTATTGAAAATGTCATAGCCAGAAACTATACATTCCAAAATCTAAATCAGATGAACAAGGCTTATAAAGATTGGTTAAATATTGATGTCAGGGGCATCTTATATAAAAAGAAAAAGATAGGAAGGTCCGTGGCTTTTCTGGAAAATAGGATTTCTGAAATTATCCAATATAGGCACGGTATTGTTCACCATTTCGCTATCAATCGATCTCTAACCAGAGAGGGCTATTTGCACATGCTTGAAGCAATTGAAAAAGGAATAGGTGAATTTATCTCATTTGTGGAAAAAAAGTACAAATTCAAAGCGGATGAGCATTATTAATTCATATAACAATTGCGTCAACTCGGGCTGGCTTTTCCGTTGCGCTCCAAAGCCAGCCGGTTACACAAGGCGTTAGTCGCATAAATAATAAATATGAAAGAGGCTGAAAATGGCGTTTAATAACTTAAAGATAACATGTGTGAAAGTCGAAGGCAAATGTAGCCGAACAAAAGTGGGAACAACCTTCTACGTAAGAAATGCGAAATTGGAAATCCCTCAAGGGGAAAGCATTTGTATCTTTGCCTTAGGCAGTATCCTGCAACCTGTTACTGGAGCAATCATAAAAAATAAAGATGGAGAAGGTCTTTTGGATATTTTAAAAGAATGGCAGTGTCCTGACCCTCTGGCAAAAGTAATTTTTAAAATTGAGAAAGAATGACTACCATTATAAAAGGGCATTGGTTTGCTGTAAACGAACCAATGCCCTCTCGCGATCCTGTCTGAACTGAAAAGCCCTTATTTTGGCTCTAACCTTACCGCTGTCAGATGGGCTGAGCCCTCAGGGGACGCAAATGTCAGGGCATTTACCCTTGCATAGGCAAAGTGTACAGGGACAAAGAGCATCCCCTCGGGTACTTCATCAGAGATTCGTGCCTTTATATATACCGAATCCCTTCTTGATATTATCCTGATGAACTCACCGTCCTTAACACTGAACTTTTCCGCGTCCTCATGGCTTATCTGCACAAAGGCATCAGAAAGTACATGGCTGAGGTTTTTTGACATAACAGAGAGGGCTCCTGAGTGCTGCATGATATTGCCTGTCACCAGGACAACGGGGTGTTCCTCGTCGGGTTTTTCCCTGAGTTCCCACTCTGCGCTGGCGAACCTCCATTTTTGTGTGCCTGTATCAACCGGCATTTTGCTTATCTCGTCCTGGAGGGTTTTAAGGTCCATGCTTCCAAGGTCATGTCTCATGAGTCTTGCAAGGTTGCGCAGTATCATCCAGTCAGCTATGGAATCCCCTGTGGCTGCAACCACCTTTGGTACAGGCTGGGGCAGTCCCTCCGAGTTAATAAATGTGCCTTCTTTCTCTGCCCAGCTTGCAGCGGGCAGGATTACATCAGCGAGTTTTGCCGTTTCGGAAATCCTTATGTCCTGAACTATCAGGAGGTCGAGGCCTTTAATCGTCTCCTCAATACGGTCTGCGTCAGGCATGGTGACAAGGGGGTCCTCACCCATGAGATAGAGCGCCTTGACAGCGCCGGGATTGTATAGCATTTCATATAAGTCCTTGCCATTGTTCAGGGGCCTTACACCCATGAGCCAGGCGCCATAGGTGTTTGAGTAATCAGCCGGTATCTGTAATGCCTCGGGGCCCTCTCCAAGGAGCATGAGGAGATTGGCCGCAGCCCTTACTGTCTCGATACCCTTCTGATTCTCTGCTGCTGCTACAGTCATGGCCAGGAGGCGGCTCTCTGCCATAGTAAACTCCCTTGCCATTTCTGTAAATTCCTCTTCTTTTATGCCTGTTATCTCTGATACTCTTTGTGGAGTATAGTCCTTCACAGCTTCCTGAAGTTCATCAAGACCCTCTGTTGTGATATCCTTCTTCAGATGAACCCCTCCGGCCAGTGCATAGTTGATCAAGCCGTTAAGGAAGGCGGTCGAGGTTCCGGGCCTTATCCTCAACCATGCTGATGCATGTCTTGCAAGCTTTGTCTTTCTCGGCTCAACAACGATCAGTTTTGAGCCTTCAAGCTTTGCCTCGAGGAACTTGAGTCCGAAGATGGGATGGGTGGAGGTGATGTCTGATTCAAGGACGAGTATGACCTCCTTGCCGATTGGGGAGTCGAGCTTTATGGGGTTCAGTTTTATACCGTAAGTCTCTTCCATACCTTTTAGCACCCAGGCATAGCCGAGCCTTGCAGAGGTGTCCAGGTTGTCTGTGCCGATCGCTTCACGCATGAATTTCCGGAACATGTAATTGTCCTCAAGTGTTGTCCTTGTTGAGCCGATTGCCCCTATGGCCTCCGGGCCGTGTTTTTCCTTTATTGTCTTGAGTTTTTCAGACACATAATAAAGTGCCTCCTCCCAGGAAGCCTCCCTGAATTCACCGCCTTCCTTAATAAGCGGAGTCCTCAGCCGTGACTCACCATAAATGAAATCAAAGCCGAACCTCCCCTTTCCACAGAGGTCGCCGTTATTTACCCCCTTGCCCTCAACTCCTCTGACCCTCAGTATTTTTCCTTCCCTGAGGTCAAGGGTGAGAGTGCAACCGACTCCGCAGTAAGGGCATATACTGTCGCGGCTTTCAAGGAACCACGCCCTTGCCCTGTATTTATAAGGCTTTGCCCCCAGGGCGCCAACAGGGCAGGTATCAATGCACTGACCGCAGAATTCGCAGTCAAGGGTCTCTTCAAAGGCAGGGCTTATCTTTGTCTTGAAACCACGGCCGATCAGGTTTATTGCCCCAACGCCCTGGTGTTCCCAGCAGACCCTTACGCAGCGGCCGCAGAGTATACACCTGTTGGGATTACGGTCAATCAGGGGGCTTGTTGCCTCTGGATCGTGTTTCCTTTCACCGTAGAACCGGCTCTGTGAAGGGCCGTATTTATATGCAAGGTCCTGGAGGCTGCACTCACCGGCCTTATCACATATCGGGCAGTCAAGTGGGTGGTGGATGAGCAGTAGTTCGAGTACCGTTTTCCTTGCCTTTTGCAGCGCCGGGGTGTCGGTATGCACTACCATCCCGTTTTCAGCAGGTGAGGAACATGATGCCATCAGCTTTTTCTGCCCCTCAACCTCTACGAGGCAAAGTCTGCACCCCCCGTAAGGTTTCAGCCTTCTGTCCCAGCATAGATGGGGTATGTATATGTTGTTCTCCCTTGCCACATTAAGTATTGTCATGCCTTTTTGGGCCTGGAGTTTTTTGCCGTTAATCGTCAGTTCTATCATCTAATCAAGACCTCCTGAGCAAAGTTTTAAATACGGATTCCTAACCTGCAACTTTATTCCTTCCTCTCAACCGTCACCTGCATCTCCTCCCCCTTAAACATATCTCCCGGGCCTACCTTAACCGCATTGAATTTGCATTTTTCATAGCAGGTCCTGCATTTGATACAGAGGGCCTGGTTGATCAGGTAGGGCTTTTTCTTCTCTCCGGTTATCGCAGTCTGAGGACATGCCCTTGCACAGACGCCGCAGCCCTTGCATGCCTCCGCATCTATGTAGAATGTTGAGAGCTTCTTGCAGACCCCTGCCTTACACCATTTCTGATGTATATGTGATTCGTATTCGTTCTTAAAATACCGTATTGTGGTGAGTACCGGATTTGGCGCTGTCTGACCAAGCCCGCACAGCGCTGTCTTTATGATATCGCCTGAGAGGTCCTCAAGGAGTCCTATATCATAGTCTTGCCCCCGGCCTTCCGTAATATCAATCAGCTTGTCAAGCATTACCCTCGTCCCTATCCTGCAGGGAGAACATTTGCCGCACGATTCATCCGAGGTAAACTCAAGGAAGAACTTTGCTACGTTTACCATGCAATTGTTGTCATCCATTACAACCATTCCACCGGAACCGACAATGGCTCCTGTCTTGACTATATCCTCATAGGTTACAGGTGTGTCAAGGAGGTGTTCAGGGACACAGCCGCCTGATGGCCCCCCGAGCTGGACTGCCTTGAATTTCCTGCCCTTTTTTATTCCACCGCCTATATCGAATATGATTCTCCTCAAAGGAGTGCCCATCGGTACCTCGATCAGTCCGATATTGTTAACCGCTCCTGTAAGTGCAAAGACCTTTGTACCGGTTGATTTTTCCGTGCCGAGATTGCGGAACCATGACCCACCGCTGAGGATGATCTGAGGGATATTTGCATAGGTCTCAACATTGTTAAGCACAGTTGGTTTACCCCATAGGCCCTGATTTACAGGAAAAGGAGGTCTGGGTATGGGCATGCCCCTCTTGCCCTCAAGGGAGCGCATCAGGGCTGTCTCCTCACCACACACAAAGGCCCCTGCTCCCTCGTATATCTCTATGTCAAGGCTGAAGTCGGAGTTTAAAATATTGTTACCTAAAAGCCCTAACTCATTTGCCTGGTCTATGGCAATCTGCAGCCTCTTAACAGCAAGAGGATATTCCGCCCTCACATAAATATAACCCTTTGTTGCCCCGATAGCCTTTGCCGCTACTATCATCCCCTCAAGCACAACATGTGGGTCGGCCTCCATAATACTACGGTCCATAAATGCTCCGGGGTCACCTTCATCCCCATTACATAGTATGTACTTCTGATCTCCCCTGGCCATGGAACATAATTCCCACTTGAGCCCCGTTGGAAAACCTGCACCACCGCGTCCCCTGAGCCCTGAATCTTTCAGTTCTTTTATTATCCGCTCCGGAGTCATCTCCGTCAGGGCCCTTGCAGCCGCCATATATCCATCCCTTGCAATATAGTCTTCAATGTTTTCGGGATCAATGAGGCCCTTGTTTCTCAAGGCCCTCAGTACCTGATACTTAAAAAATGGTATCTCATTCATGGAAGGGATCGTTGTTTTTTTCAGGGGTTCATGGTACATGAACTTTTCTATAGGTCTGCCTTTAAGAAAATGTTCTTCTACTAAATAAGGAATATCTTCGGGCTTGAGCTTTTCGTAGAATATCTCGCCGGGATGTACTATAAGGATTGGCCCCTGTGCACAAAAGCCGTTACAGCCTGTGAGGGTTATTGAGATTTCATCTTCCATCTTCCTCTTCTTGAGTTCCTCAAGCAGGGCATTCCTGACCTTCAGGCTCCCTGTTGCTATACATCCCGTTCCTCCGCACAACATCACGTTTACTCTATACCGTTCCATCTATGCTACCTCCGTCTCCATTATCGTTATACGAAATGCGAAAATATTGCATACGAATAACTAATAAGATGTCTCGCATCCCCTTACGAGGGCCAGGTCTTCCACAACCCTTCCGCCGAGGATATGTTCTATAACTATCTTTCTTGTCTTTTCTTCATTGAGGTCACAGTATTTTACAGGAGGTTCATCCAGAATCTGAACCGTGATCATCGGTTCACGGCTGCAAAGCCCTGCACAACCGGAGGTACTTACAGCTACGTCTGCGGCCCCGTTTTTCTCTAACTCTTCAAGTATAACGTTCATTATCTCTCTTGCCCCTGCTGCAAGACCACAGGTGCCCATATGGACTGTAACCTTTGCCCTGAAAGCCCCTTCTTCCCTGAGGGCTGTTTTGGCTTTGTATTCTTCTTTAATCTTTTTCAGATCTTCTACCGTAAGTTTTGCCATTGTGCGGCCTCCTTTCTGGTTATTAAGCTAAAGGATGAAGGTCTTTCTCACGACACCCTGTCCACCTGTCACTACTAAGTATATTGTTTTATTGTCTCGGATACCTTGACAGGGTCAACACTCCCATATATGTCGTGGTCGACAACTACAACAGGAGCGAGTCCGCAGGCACCGAGACACCGTACAGTCTCAAGGGAGAACTTTTTGTCCTCTGTGATCCCCCCCTCATCAATCCCGAGGTATTCCTTTACTTTATCGAGTATCTCAGCAGCCCTCTTAACATAACAGGCGGTGCCGAGACAGACCCTGACGTTATGTTTTCCCTTGGGTTTCATGGTAAAGAATGAATAGAAAGAGACGACCGCATGCACCTCGCTGACGGGGAGGTTAAGTTCTTTAGCTATGATACGCTGAACGGCAGGAGGCAGATATCCGACTACGCCCTGTACCTTCTGCAAGACAGGGATTAATGCGCCGGGTTTGGTTTTGTACTTCTCTATAACCTCCATTATATCCTTCAGTTTTGTCTCTATATCTTCTTCCGCTTCAGGCCTTTCTTTCCCCGATGTTGCCTTTATGGCAGTGAACGCCTTTTCAGTGACATCAATCAAAAGCTGGGGAGAGAAGGGTTTTGGCAGATAATCTATGATGCCGAGCTCAAGGGAGTCTTTTATGCTTTCCTGAGAGGGATAACCTGTGATAACGACTATCCCGGACCCCGGGTTGTTCTTCCTTATCCAGCGTATTAACTCTATTCCGTCTACCTCGGGCATCTTTAGGTCAGTGATAATGAGGTCAAAGTCTACTTTCTTTATCATATCCATGGCCTCACGGGCTCTGGTAGCACCCTGGACACTGTATCCCTCCGGAGCGAGTATCCTCTCGCAGCTTTTTATAACAACCGTCTCATCGTCTACTATCAAGACACTCCCTGCCATAGAATAACCTCCGTAATTGAATTTTAAAATATATAAAATATAATATACATAAGGATTATGCAGAGCAGGTGAAAAAATTCATTTTCGATACCTTAAAGTACCTTTCACCAACCTCCATCCTTTTCCTTAATTAAATTAAAAAGATTGCAAGTTTTATAATATAGTTTTTATCGAGTTAATGAATTTTTTCACCTGCTCTGTATAATCCCGACAAGATAATCAAAACAAGGCAAAAATCATCAGTTTACATTTCCAGGGGTATCACCTTTGCAAGCCACACAAGCCATCCCTCCGAGAGGTGTTCCTTGAGGAGGGAACAGATGACGTCATTGGCCTTCCCGTTGGTCTCCTTTATCTCAGCGGTCATTGGTGAGGCTATATCCACAATCTTTCCCGAGCCTGTAAGCAGCCTGGCAAAGGGTTCTCCTGCTTTCACTTTATTTACCTTCAGGTAATCAACATAAAGCATCTCCCCGGCGGCCATCTCGTATCTCAGGTCATATCCTGTCTCCCAGAGTCCTGTCTTTGTCGGCCTTGCCCATACCCCTTCCTTGTAAAATATTACGGGGTTCTCCTTGTCCCGTAGAGGCACCAGATAGTCCCGGAACTCATCTATATAAGCCTGCCTCAGGATCCAGCCCCTCTTGTCAAATACCTTCCTGGCAACATTTAACATAAAATCGGGGGTAAAAGGTTTTTCAATATACTCAAAGGCCCCAAGTCTTATGGATTCCTTTGCATCTTCCAGTGTGGGGTATCCGGTTATAACAATAAGATCGGTGTTTGGCTGAATGATCCGTGCTTCACGCAGAACCTCAATTCCCGATATGTCCGGCAGGCGGATATCGGTAATCAGGATGTCGTATTCCTCTTTCTCAAGCTGTCTCAGTGCATCTTCACCCTTGCCCACTGCAGTTATATTGTAACCCTCTGCCCCGAGTATCCTCTTGCAGCTAAGTGTCACAACAGGGTCGTCATCAAGTACAATTATCTTTCCTTTATCCATGAGCACCTCCTTTCATTACAAGTCAAGTTACAGCAATTCCTTTGCCACTTTTCATGCGAGGGGGGATGGATGATGAACCCCCTGAAAAATAAGGAAAAATTATTTTTGACTCCCCCTTCTATTCATGATATGCCCCTATTCACTGTATATAAAAAATATATATACTCTTAACATTATATATCATATTCTGAAATTCGTCCATCCCTGAACTCTCATTTCTTTGGAAAGCTTTGACCGTGTTTCAGGATATTACCGAATAATCCGTTCCATTGTCCTCCTGATGATTGTATACTAATACTTGCTGAACTTTGAAGAATATTTATAAGTATTGTTGAAGAATTTCCATTTTTTATGCTAACATTTAATCATATTTGCAAAAAGTAAACTCCTTTACCTTTCAATAATATAAGGGCATATTAATGAAAACCAGCAGCGGCAAGAAAATTTGTCAGGACCTTTATAATGCAGCGATATAATGTAATCTCATGAAACACGGCAAGAATATAAAGTTTTTACTCCTGCTTGCAGTATTTGTTCTTGGTGTTTCCCTTGGTTTGTTTTTCTGGGATAAGATAACTCTTCCGTATTCAAACCCATGGGGTGTCACTGGGGTGCTTACGGTTGCAAAGTATAATCCTACCAATGATTCGGTTAGGTTTGCGGTCTTTTTGTTCATGCCTTTACTGCTGCTCTTCCTGATGTACCTTCTGAACATTGGTGGTTTTAACAGTATCTGTTTCAGGGGTAACCCCGATTTTTCCGAATATGATTCTCTGGACGTTTTACCATTACCGTCAGTGAATAAAAAGTTCTTTGCGGTAATCTTACTGTTGTTTGCAATCATATCCTCAATTAATATTCCGAACTACCGTTCTACTGGAAAATTCGATGCAATGCACGAAGGCGAGACTTTGGGGCCTGCTCTGTCCTATATGGCCGGGGAGGTACCATATAAGGATTTTTTGTTTCTGCACGGGGTCTTTGAGGACCCTGTCCGTTCAGTCGTGGCCTTTAAACTTTTCGGGAAGTCAATTGGTTCAGTCAGGGCTCTGGAGTCCATCCTTAAAGTTTTTTTATTCATAATGCTTGCCATTTTCCTGATGCAGATATTCCGTGGCAATTATCTGTACTACCTTATTGTTTTTCTTACCCTGACCCTTTTCTACAAACACATCTTTGGTTTTTCAAGAAGATTAATGTTTTTTAAAACCATGGATATAACCACGTTTTCATTTCTGGTAACCGTTCCTGTACTGTACCGTTTTTCAGACCTGAAGCGGATTAATCCGAAAAAGTTCCTGATAACCGTTTTTTTCTTTTCTTTTATTCCACTGGCTTCCTTCGGTTATTCAGTCGACAGGGGAGCCTATCTGTTTGCAACCTACCTGATTGTATCTCCAATTTTGTACTTTCTCTTCTTTCACAAAAGTCATTTCAGACGTCATTATCTGGCAGCTTCATTCTTTGGGCTCTTGGCGGCGATTCTGTTGTTGAACGTTCTGTTCCGCGGAGCCTTTTATGATTTTTTTGAATTTACTTTTCTGACTTTGACAAAGTACAGGGGGTTGCAGGGTGGTTTTATCTATCCTATTGAGCAGATAGCTTATTTGGCGGTTTGTGTCATTATAGCAGCAAATACTTTTTGGGTTGCTTATAAATTCATGCAGGAGTTGTATCTGAATAACGGAAAAGTCAGGCCTGCGTTCAGACAATTTATTGAAAAGTATTTTATAGAATTCTGTTTGTTGCTGATGTCTATATTCTTTTACAGAAGTGCCTTGGGACGTTCCGACTGGATGCACGTTGGCTACAGTTCTTCCCTGACCTATATACTGTCCTTATATATCCTGATAAAACATTATCTGCACGGGATTCTTCAGAGAGAAAGATTCAATAAATTCAGGAAAATTCTCGTGTATACAGTGACTTTTATAGTTATTGTGAGTTCTGTCGGAGGTATTTACAGGATATATAAGAAAGATCTGATTACAAAGCGGTTTCCGATTAAAGTGAAAGACTCTGAATTTATTCTTGATAAATATAAGGCAACCATAAAGTTTCTGAAGAATAACCTTAAGGGTGATGAAAAGTTTTTTACTTTTACAAATGAGGCAAGCTGGTATTATTTTATAAATCAGCCGGCGCCAACGCGATTTCCGGCGTTAATATACGCTATGCCGTATTTTTATCAGGAGGAAGTGGTTGAAGATTTAAAGAAGGCAAATATAAAGTATGTCCTCTATACAAACAGTGACTGGTATAATTCCGTCAGTGGTTTTGACTTTGAAGGCTTTTCCAATGCAGTCAGGTTTCCTATAGTCCTGGCTTATCTCAAGAAGAACTTTGTCTTTTATAAGATGATTGACGACAATGAAATCTGGATCAGAAAGTCCGACCTTCGTAGTCTGTCTTAGCCACAGGGGAATAATGCCTTCCGAACTTTCATGACACCTTATGTTGTTTTCTTAGTTTCTTCATCCCCGGCAATATGGTAGAGATAAGCTTTTTTATGTTAGAATATTTACATTATGGAAGAAGTCGGTATTGTAAAGAGTATTGAGGGGGTAATTGCAAAGGTTCTTGTCGAGCGTCAGAGTGCCTGTGACAAGTGTAACGAGGGCACATGTCACGTTTCTGATGGCGGTGCACTTATAGAGGCCCTCAATATCGCCAAGGCAAAAGAGGGGCAGAAGGTCAAGGTTGTATTTAAACCCTATACATACTTGAAGGGTACAATTCTTGTTTATGGTCTCCCGGCACTTGCGCTTATAATCGGAGCGGTTCTTGGTAAGGAATTCCTTCCCTGGTTCTTTAGTGGAGTTGATCCCAACCTGCTTTCTGCTGCCGGTGGATTCGGTCTCTTTATTCTTACCTTCATTGCTGCCAGGCAATTCAGTTTGAGGATGGAGAAAAAAACGGAATATAAGCCGGTTGTCGAAGAGATACTTGAGTAATTTTTTTGGATATTGAATTCCGTTCACAACAGAGGGGTATATGGCTAAGCATGATGTTTCCATGATCAGAAACTTTTCGATTGTGGCACATGGTGGTGCCGGCAAGACCTCTTTAGTGGAGGCCATACTTTATAGTGCAGGTGCCGTTGACCGGATGGGAAGCGTGGAGGCAGGGAGTACTGTAACCGATTTTGATCCTGAAGAGATAGAGCGGAAAATCACCATATCTTCTGCCGTTGCCTGTTGTGACTGGAACGCCTGCAGAATGAATATCATTGATACCCCCGGGTTTATTAATTTTATTGAGGATGCAAGGGGCTGTCTGAGGGTATCGGATGATGCCCTTTAAGCTCGCGGGTTCCATGGCCATAAAAACGCTGCATCCGAGGCCAAAACGGTATTGCTTGAACCCGTCATGCGGGTTGAGGTGACTACACCCGACGACGCCCCTGGCTCTGTCATCGGAGACCTGAATGCAAAAAGGGGAAAAGTTCAGGGCGTGGAGCCCCAGGCTGGTGGAAACCAGAAGATAACAGCCCTTGTTCCCATGGCGGAGATGCTTACATATGCCACCCAGCTTCATAGTCTTACCTCCGGCAGAGGAATCTATTCCATGGAGTTTTCTCACTATGAAGATCTCCCCGGACATATTGCACAGAAGCTTATTAAAGAGAGAAAGGCGGAAAAAGAACCAGGTAAGGAATAAAAGGCAGTATGCCCGCAGGTGGAGGCTTTTTGAAGGCCCTTATGAAATTGACAAATATACCCGTATATTTTTAAATTAAGAGATAAAATATTGTTTGCAGGAGGCAAGATGCAGAAGACTGTTGAGGATATCAATCCCACTAAAAAGAAATTTGTTGTAGAGATACCTGCTGATGTTCTTGAACATAAGATAGAAGATGCACTCAGGAATCTTGGCAGAACCATGAAAATTCCAGGTTTCAGGCCTGGCAAGGTCCCGCTTTCTCTGCTTGAAAGGAGATTTGGTAAAGATGTGGAGATGGACGTGATTGAGCGGGTGATCCCTGAGTACTATGTAATGGCG
>ENA-ORDP01000611-ORDP01000611.1-marine-sediment-metagenome-genome-assembly--contig:-NODE-611-length-22458-cov-13.139446_pt1 | contig 22458 bp, 19 predicted proteins | sample MGYA00248627_ERZ508539 | MGnify/ENA primary metagenome ERZ508539 (study PRJEB26208, sample SAMN05571518) | marine sediment metagenome | biome: deep sea; feature: Hydrothermal vent; material... | reverse complement strand
AAAACATGCCATCCATGGCGGCTCGGCTGCCGCGTCCGTGCGGCAGACGGTCTTGGTCAGGCTTGCCGATTCCATGTCCTCACATTTATATGTACTTCATAAAGTTAACGGAGCAGCAGTGATAATTTAACAACCACTAAATAATTTCCTTTGCACCTTTGCATCAGATTTTTTATTTATTCAGCACTTGGTACCTTTCCATCAGATAACAAAGGCAATCCTGCCGGATCACCTTTTCATTGAGGGTCAGCATTGATGGCATAACCGGCTTTCTTGTCAGAATTTCATTGTTTTCATAATAAAATACCTCATCCGCAATATTCAGCCCCTCATTGTTCCATGCCTCCAACCGCAACACATGGTCACCACTGATTCTGCCGAGACGGGTCCCCTGCTGTATTTCACGAAAGTTCATGTGATCAATATCACTATCAAAACAAATATCGCAATGATTACCACCAAAACTGAACTTCGCATGTTCAGGCACCTTTACGATTGCAATGGTATGAAAAAGATCAAGATCATGTTCAGGTATATGATGTACAGGTATTTCTGCAAGGTGTAGTGCCGCGTCCAGAAAATCCGTCGCATGGGTTTCTGAATAGGCCTGACCGACTTTACCACATTCTATTGTTACCGATGGACACAGGTCGGCAAAGGACGCTGCCTGCACACCCAGCGGACGGGTAAAATAAACTACCGTGCGACTGAACAGTGTTGCCAGATAAAGAAATCGATTATCAATAAAGTTGACACAGGCATAATGCGGGTTGATGCCGGTATTATTATGCACATCGATACTGGCAAAAATATTATGCCGGCGCATTTCTTCCTTGATCTGATGCATCATCATGGTTTCCGGACAACTGACATATTCGGTTCCCGGCCAGGCCCTGTTATAGTCTGGTTGACCATCAAGTCGACGTTGCCCCTGTGATGCCGCAGTGACGTTACCAATAAAAATAGAGATGGCACGCGGCAGTTGCTTGCCATCATATTTTCGTAATAAGTCCTGTACGGCCTGTAAGCCGGTAATCTCATTTCCATGCAACAGAACCGAGACAAACAATGGCTCTTTCCTGCGCCCTTGCAAATGTATCAGGGTCGGGCCGGTCAACAGCCCCTGTATCTGTGTCGCGTCGGTTTCCAGAAATCCCTCTGGAATATGCCCTGTTATATTCAACATGCAGTTATAATGACCAGAGATGAACGGGTTCCCCCGTTTGTTGATGTTCTGCGTAGGCAGCTGTCAGTGTTTGCATATCACAGTGATGTTTTTTTACGTATTGTCTTTGCCAGGAGGCACCGTGCTGACCTTTATCTACACGCTCGTTCAGAATACCCATATACAGACTGATGTCATCCCCCGACAGTTCCATCTGATACAGGCCCCGCTCGGCGGCAGCCAGCAATTCCTGCTGCAACAGCTGTTTCATGCGTCCCTTATTGCCACCCAGCCAGGTAACATGCCCTTTTAGTCCTGACTTGGCACAGGCATAAAAATTATCCCGTGCAGTCGCAAATGGCAGGTCCAGTTCCGGGGCATCTGTCAAGTTGGCAAGGTAATTGGCCAGTCCATAATAAAAAGCAGCATTCGCAATACTGTCGATCACAGTGGGTCCTGCCGAAATGACCCTGTGTTCGATACGCAGATGTGGCGTATCGTCCTCATCATGACCGATCAGGGGTCTGTTCCAGCGCCAGATGGTACCGTTATGCAACCGCAGGTGTTTCATCTCTATTTTCGCATCCTGATACTGTATGGGTAGCAGGACAGGATAATGTCCGATATTCTCCTGGAACAACTCCATGACAGACTCCCGCACATAACCCGATCCGAAACCGGCACGACGTGTCGGCCCGAATGCCGCAGCCTCAAAACCACCCACCTGCACAGACTGTTCAAATAATGGAATGCGCGTTTCGTCCCATAAGTCCTTACCAAATAAATACGGTGAATTAGCTGAGACCGCCACGGTCGCAGCGGCAGCTATCTGGCTGGCGTTATAGGCACGCACTGATTTTTCTAACGGCATTTGCCAGTGTAGCTGAAATGAGGTTGTTGCCGACTCGAGCATAACATCGTAATGCGTGATCTTCAGGTGCTCTTGCCCGATAATATCCAGATTCAGGGGTTTGCCTTTGCGTTGTCGAAAGACCTGTTCATTCAACGCATAATAGCGCTTCATTCGTGACATATTTTCAAGGACAAGCTGGTCTTCATTGACACTCGGCAAGGTTCCGATCATGATCAGTGACGCATTGAACTTACCCGCAACCTTATAACAATGTTGCCAGCTTTGCTCCAGCGAAACCTGTAACCTGGAAAGGGCCTTGCCCTTTAGTTCTTCCGGTTTACCATTCAGTTCGACATTAAACAATGAAAGCTCAGGTGAAACCCATTCACTATTCAGCTCCTGTAAATAGGCATCATTGATCGGGATCGGATTAAAATTTTCATCTACAATCCAGACCTCCAGCTCAAAACCTCCACGATTATGACAGGATGATAGCCGGCTGCTCAAAAATAACTCTGACAACAACCGGGTTTCTTCCGATAGGCATTGATGATAATGCTCAAAATCCTGATCGGTAAAATGGATGGTATCGATTTCTTCGCCCATGCCTTACTCAGCTTCCTTCTTGTATTTTTGAAACGAAGTCTTGCACATGCTGCAGACGCACCGGTGCTCCAACATCAAACCAGTGACCTGCAAAATATTCTCCGCTGACATGCCCATTTTTCATTGCCTCTCTTAAAACAGGTGTCAGGGAAAAACGTCCGGGTTTGCATTCTGAAAAAAGTTCAGGACGATAGACGCCGATTCCACTAAAAGTATAGCGTTCTCCGTGGCTGTTTTCTAAAACCCGGTTATTCTGCAAAACAAAATCACCCTGCGGATGTTGCGCAGGATTGCCGACCAGCACCAGGTGCGCAAGACCCTCGGGAGCATGTAACCCTGAAAACGGGTAGTCTGTCCAGATATCACCATTGACGACGACGAACGGGTCACCCCCCAGCAACGTCAATGCCTGAAATATGCCGCCACCGGTTTCCAGCGCCACCGCGGGCTCTTCAGAATAGACAATATTCACATTAAATTTTTGACCGTTACCCAATGCATCACGTATCTGACTGGCGAGGTGGGAAATATTGATGACGATGTCCTTGATACCTGATTCGGCGAGATGTTTGAGATGCCATTCTATCAGGCTGTGCCCACCCACCTGAACAAGTGGTTTGGGAGTGGTGTCTGTCAACGGGCGAAGCCGTTCGCCACGGCCAGCTGCGAGTATCATGGCTTTCATATCAGTCAAGATACTCGATATGAAAGAAAATAAGAAGATATGGTGACAGCTAATTTTCCCCCTTATCTTATAAGGTGCTGGAACCCATGCGTTATGGTGCTACCCCGTCTGTCAGGGCGAGCCCCACGACCCTTAACAATTAATTTTTTCTTGCAGGGTACGAAAATCAATCTAGAAATCGAGTTTGCCTGTTATAAACCTGTGCAAACCTTCCAATTCGGGATACCTGCCACTCACGTCAATGATGTATCCCACCGTACGGGGAACATCGCGCATGTAACCCGGCTTGTTATCACGGTAATTCAAACGCGCAAATATACCCGCGGCCTTGAGATGCCTCTGCACGCCCATCAGATCAAACCATCGTATGAACTGCCGTTCTGTCTGTTCACGCAATATCCCGGACTGCATGGCCAAATCATAGTATCCTGTAACCCATTCCTCGGTCTGTTTGCGTGGCCATTCAATATAACAATCCCTTAACAAGGACACCAGATCATAGGTTACCGGCCCCGTCACAGCATCCTGAAAATCAAGAATACCGGGGTTATGTGATTCCAGCACCATCAGGTTACGGGAATGATAGTCACGATGGACGGGCACCTGCGGCTGTTCCACTGCCGACCGACAAAGAAATGTAAACGCATTATCCAGCATATCCTGTTCCGCCCGGGAAAGCTCTATGCCATGATGCCTGACCAGCAACCAGTCGCGAAACAGTTTCATTTCTGCCATCAAACATTTTTCATCATAGGACGGTAATGGGTAATGCAGGTCACCACAGACCTGTAACACCAGTAATGCACCCATGGCATCGCCATAAAGCCTGCCGACATTTTCGTCATTGAGTACATCCAGGTATTGCCGATCACCGAAATCTGTTAATAACAGAAATCCCTGCTCCTGATCCTGCTCGAGTACTTGCGGTACATTCAGGCCGACTTTCAGGAAGGCCCGCGCTAACCCAACAAACGGGCGACTGTCTTCCTTGTCTGGTGGGGCATCCATAACAATAAAACTTTTGTTATTATGGCTTATCCTGAAATAACGTCTAAAACTGGCATCATCCGATGCCGGTCTGATCTCATAATCTTTTTTTCCTGACTGCCGTAGCCAGTCTTCCAGTTGCTTTAGCCGCACATCATTATTTGTCATGCGTGGTTTCCTTGTCATTTTCAAGCAGGCAATAGTCATTACCTGACTCGGATACAACCGGCATTCCGAACATGGTTCTGACACGTCGGCATGTCCAGATCTTCATATCATCTGCAATCAGGTAGAAACACGGCAACGCAATCAGGATCAATACCGTTGCAAATAATAATCCAAACCCCAGGCTTACCGCCATCGGTGACAGGAATGCCGTCTGACCCGTAGCAAAAAAAATCAGCGGTGATATACCCAGGAATGTCGTAATACTGGTCAACAGAATCGGCCTGACACGCACACGACCTGCTTCAATCATGGCGTCCACCCTGTTCATACCCTCGGCACGCATACGCTTGGCAAAATCAACCAGTATCAATGAGTCATTTACTACGATCCCTGAGAGTGCCAGCATTCCGATCAGTGACAGAAACTGCAGATTATAATTGAAGATTGCATGGCCAATGACAATACCGATCAGCCCAAACGGGATTGCAAACATCACCACCAGTGGATCAAGTAATGACTTGAACAAGGTACTCAGGATAAAGAATATGATCGCCAGTGAGATGATACCCGCACGTGTCATGCCTTCAAAAGAGTCATTGGCCTCCTTTTTCTCACCGAGGAATAATAACTTGTAACCCGGTACTTTCTTGCTGAAATCGGCGAACTCCAGTTCAACCTGTCTGTTGACTTCGATGGGTGTCGAAATTGATGCATCAACCTCCGCAGTAACCGTTGCCAGCCGTCGCAAATCACGTCGATTGATTGTACTCAGGCCACGACCGATTTTTATATCCGCTATATCCCCGAGATAAACAGTTTTACCATTGGGCAGGGTGATCGGGAGGGATTGCAAGGCACTGCTGTGTCTGACCGGATCCGTATAGATCAGTCTGACCGGGAGCCGTTTATCGTCCAGGGTAACATGCACAACCTCCTGCCCAAGATAGCCGGTGCGAATCACATTACTGATCTGGGTCTGGGTCAGGCCCAGGTCACGACCCCTTTCATTCAGTGAATACTGGATTTCAAGTTTCCCCGGATCCATATCGTGTCGTACATCATAAACACCTGGCAGGCGTCGCAGGTAGTTCCTGATCCGTTCAGCCTGTTTGCGCAGTACGTACACATCATCACCTGCAACACCAATCTCTATATCCGCCCCGCCCGGCCCGCCTTGTGGGCGCAGTATCGAAATCCTCTGCAGACCCGGTATGACCTCAATACGCTGTCGCAGTCGTTTGATAATATCGGCTGTCCTGGTCTCGCGCGTTCCTTCCCAGGAGAACTTCATGCTCACAATGGGCGAAACAAAACGCTCAATAATACCCTCCGGTTTACGCTTGTTCAGGTCAACCATAATCTGGATATATTGTGAGCCGATTCGAAAACGATTAAAATCGATAAAGCTGAGCCCGACATTGGTCAATGTTGTTCGCATCTCGCTCTCATCGAGCTCGTCCAGTAACACCTTTTCGACTTTCGCAGCAAGACGTGTTGAATCTTCCAGGCTGTATGTATTCGGCGCCTCCAGGTTGATAAAAAACTGGCCGGTATCAACATGTGAAAACAGGTTGAAAGGCAGGCGCGTTGCGGCATAGGTAAGCGTGACGGCCAGTACACCTATCGTGATGATGGTCACCAGATAGCGGGCATGCAATGCCTTCCTCAGGTAGCCGGTATATTTAACCAGTAACTTGTCCCAGGGTATCCATGACTCCCGCTTGTTCTTGCTGACCTTCAGCATATCTGCCGCATGTGATGGCAATACGCCAAAGGCCTCAAATAATGAACCCAGCAATGAGGCCGTCACGACAACCGGAATAACGGAGATGAATGCTCCCATGGTTCCGGTAATTGCAAACATTGGCAGAAAGGCTGCGATGGTGGTGGTGGTGGACGCAATGACAGGCCAGAAGACCTCCTGCGCCCCAAGCTCGGCTGCCTGATCTGCCGGCATTCCCATTTCCATATGCCGGTATACATTTTCATTTACGATAATGGCATCATCCACAATCATGCCCAACGAAATGAGGAAGGCAAACAATGAAACCATATTAATGCTATAGCCCAGATAACTGAGCATAATGACTGCAACAAGAAATGAGACAGGTATCCCCATGGCGGTAATCAATGCCACCCTGAAATTCAAAAACAGGTAAAGTGATAGCAAAACCAGGATCAGACCAACAAAACCTGAAGACTTGACTGTTTCAAGACGTGTTTTGACAAATACAGAGGTGTCATTAAATAGCCCGGCCTTGATACCGGGAGGCAACTGCCGGGATAACCCGGCAACAAATTCCCGGACCTTTTGTGACAACTCGATGGTCGAGGCACTCGCACTTTTGTTGACCGTCAGATTAACCGATGGCCTGCCATTAAAACGACCCAGTGTTGTTGCCTCCTGCAGACGTTTTTCAATCGTTGCAACGGCGCCAAGATGGAGCTGACCTCCCCCCTTGATACTACGTATAATTATCTTTTTTATTTTATCGGGTGTGGGGAAAACGCCCAGCCCTCTTAGCAAAATATCCCCTTCAAGCGCCTTGACCGAACCACCTGGAATATCTTTCAGGTTATCCCGCAGTGCCTTGATAACTTCCTCAAGTGAAACCCGGCTGGCCGCCAACTTCTGTGGATCAACCGACACCCATAATTCCCATTCACGCTTACCTGCTATACCCACACTGGCTGTACCCGGCAACACCTGTAGCTTGCGCTTTACGTCCTCTGCAAGATCATAGAGATAGGGAAGAGAAACATCTCCATACAGCGCAATACTGATAACGGGAAATCGTGTTTCCAGCCGCACCATTTCGGGCGTATCGACTTCATCGGGCAGATCGGTAATCTGATCGATTTTACTACGCGCATCACGCATAAAATTATCCATATCGGCCCCTGCCTTCAGCCGGATAATCACTGCCGAACGACCCTCGTTACTGACCGACTGGATAAAATCAATATCAGATAACCCTTCAAAGGCCTCTTCAATCGGCAGCGTTACCTGCCTTTCCACTTCCTCTGGAGGGGCACCCTCAAATATCGTGGTTATCCTGACAATGTCCTTTTCGATAACCGGAAACATTTCCTGTGGCATGGCATACCATGACAGAACACCCGCCAGCAGGATAAAGGCAAGAACCAGATTAACGACCAGGGCATTGCGAATGGAAAATCGTATCAGAAACATTTTGTTATTTATTTGCCGGCCGTCTTGATGATGGTTACTTCCTGATTATCCGATAAAGAGGCCACATCCCGTGCCACCACTTTTTCACCCTGTGTAACACCCGACGAGACAACCTGTTCATTTCCAATACGTGGTCCGGGCTTAATCATCTGCCTTTGTATTTTTCCATGCTGATATACCATTACATACTGCTGGCCATTATCATATGTTAATGCGGTTACAGGTACGACCAGCACCTGTCGAAGTGGTGGTAAATAAATTTCTGCCTGTACCATCTGGCCTGCATAGCCGACACCAGCGGGTAACCGCACCCTGAGTTCATGCGTAAACGTGGAGTCATCGGGATCTTCCTGCAGTGCTATGATACGGCCCTGTTGTATTTTTTCGTCCACCTTTACCTTCACAACGGTATCCTGTTTTATCCGATGCGCAATTTCACCGCGCACAAACAACAGGAACTCAAGCTCGGTACTATCGATCAGCTCGACGACAATCTGTGCGGGAGAAGCATAGTCACCTGCCTGAACAAGAACCCTGTTTACCTTGCTCTTCATTGGGCTGACCAGTCGGGTACGCTGGAGATTTCGATTGGCCGTGTCCCGGCTTGCCTGACTGATGGCAAGCCGGGCAGCCGATGAGTCAACGCTGAATTGCAATCGGGATTCCTCAACCTGCAGTTTTGCCAGTTGTTGACGTGCGGCATCCAGCCTGGAATAGGAAGTCAGTGATTTTTTGATCAGCCTTTCCTGTCGTTTTACTTCCTTTTGCTGCAATTGACGATTTTTTCCGGACAACTTCAGAAGATTATGATCCCGGGTGATGGCTGCCTTTTCGATATCCAGCTTTGAGCGGGCATCGATAGCCACGTTCCTGTAGTCTGCATCGTCCAGCTTGAGTAATACCTGCCCCTGGTCGACTGACTGCCCCGGCTCAACCAGCCGTGATACGACCTGCCCACTGACCTCAAAACGTAATTGTACACGTTGTTTTGGAATCAGGCGGCCGGTCAGTGTTTCAGCGACCCGTATATCCTTGGTTGTGACACTGAAAAGTTCAACCCGCGCCTTGGGCAGGGTCTTCATTTCCGGTTTTTTATCAGGGGCTGTTAATTTCAGTATAATAACGAGTAGAATACTGACAAATATGGCCATTGCCGCTGGAGACCTGTGAATTCTGGTAAAATCCAATTTACACTTCCATCAGAGTTTGAGAGATAATACATTCTATACGACTTTCTGCCATCGGGGCTATGAATACACCTCATAAATCAAGCTCAATTAGATAAAATATTCGGTGAAAAAAACGTTGTTAAATTCAATCTTGAAACTGACCGTCTTTATGACCATTTCAACCCAATGTCTGGCTGGCAATGATACCGTTAAAAGTCTGGAAGGTCAGCTATGCGACGATACTATCCGTGACCTTAATAAAACAGATCCTGACCCCGATAACAAAACAATTATTTCAGCAGACCATACCAACACACAGGGAGATAATTTCTCGCTTACAGGCAATGTTGTCATCAACGACCAGGGCAAGACATTCAGAGCTGATCAAATTACCTATAATCGTTCAACCGGTGCGGTCAAACTGACGGGGAATGTCAGCTTGTCAAATAAAGCCATGACCATGTCAGCCAAAAAGGGTACTGGAAACATAAAAAAATTTACCGCAAAACTGTTGGATATCCATTATCAATTCAATCAATTTGCAGGCCAGGGCGTTGCCGATTCAGTAGCCATACATGATCGGCAAAGGTCCACATTTAGTAAAATCACCTACAGCACCTGTAAAAAACAGCAACAAGACTGGTTGATCAAGGCACGTGAAGTTACAATTGACCAGAACAAGCAACTGGGAAAGGCAAAAGATGTCAGCTTCTGGTTTATGGACACCCCTGTTTTCTATCTGCCCCGATTCTCTTTCCCGACAGGTGATATGCGCAAATCAGGTTTTCTTTCACCGGACTTCGGACAAACGACGAAGAACGGAAGTGAACTCAATATTCCCTGGTACTGGAATATTGCACCCAACCGCGATGCTCTGCTCAACCTTCATTATATGTCTGACCGGGGCCTGAAAATCGAATCGGAATACCGCTATCTTTATAAAAACAGTAAGGGAACCCTCAAGCTGGAACACCTGAATGACAAGTTAATCAAGGAAAACCGCTACCTGGCATCATTTCAACATAAAGGCATGCTCGCAAAAAACTGGAGCATAAAAGCTGATATTAACCATGTATCTGACCAGCAGTATTTTGATGATCTTGGCTCCGGGCTCAATGTATCCAATATCACCCACCTGCCAAGATCCATAGAGCTGCAACGCGATACTTCACTCGGATTTTTACTTTTACGCGCCCATGAATATCAGTCATTGAATGTTGCCAATGCCTATCAGCGCCTGCCTCAGTTTATAATTGATCTGGAGAAACCGGGCCATAACAATAAATTACTCTACAGCCTGAAGGGTGAAGCAACCCGTTTTGAACACCGGGATATTATGACCACGGGTACCCGGCTGGATATCAAACCGGGGATTCAGTATGAATGGGGGAGCAGCAGCTATTACATAAAACCGGGGGCAAAATTACGATACACACAGTACAATCTTAATAATCCGGGAATCGGCCGGGCTGACAAACTGTCACGTACAACACCGATATTCAGTCTTGATTCGGGAATTTTTCTGGAACGCCCGGTTAATTTCATCGGACAAGCACAAACACTGACACTGGAACCCCGGTTGTTTTATTTATACGCCGCCTATGATGACCAGGGTAATTTCCCGGTCTTTGATACCACGGTTCCGGATTTCAGATTTTCCGAGTTGTTCAGGGAAAACCATTTCGCCGGCCCCGACCGCCAGTCCAATGCAAACCAGCTGACGCTTGCCCTGGACAGTCGTTTGATAGACAGCCTTGATGGGCGGGAGAAATTGCGCCTCAGTGCAGGGCAGATTTTCTACTTTGATGACCGGCGGGTATTTCTACCTGGCTCCAGTGTCGAGACAAGCAGTAGTTCAGATTTTGTAGGCGAAATGGAAGGCACCATTGCACGATATACACACCTGAGAATCAGTGGCCTCTGGGATGTGGATAATAACCAGGCCGACAAGGCCATAGCAACCCTGCGCTACAACAGGGACAGAAAACATATGGTCAATATGTCATATCGATATCAGCGCGGCATTATTGAACAGTCCAATTTTTCCACCCGCTGGCGGCTGGGATTGAACTGGAATGGCATAGCCCGCTGGACATATTCATTGCGTGACAAGCAGACCATTGACTCCGTTGCCGGACTGGAATACGGGACGTGCTGCTGGTCCGTCCAGTTTGCCGGCCGTCGGTTCCTTAGCAGCAGAGGGATCGGTATGGATAATGCTTTCTATATCCAGTTGAATTTAAAGGGATTTGGTAACGTTGGTAACAAAATTGACACCCTTCTGGATAACACTAATCTTGGCTATAGGACCCGAAGCACAGTACAATAGGCCTCGCTATTCGTCATTAACCCTTTATCAAAGTAACCGGATCTATGAAAAGTTTTTTTTACTGGCTGTCAATCCTTACCCTTTGCCTGTATCAGCACTCCATCCTGGCTAACACCACCGAACCCGAAGTCAGGTCACTCGACCACATTGTTGCCGTTGTCAATAATGATGCAATCCTTCGAAGTGAGCTGGACAAATACCTCAACGGGGTCATTCGGCAACTGAAAAACCAGAATACACCCATACCGGACAAATCTGTGCTGGAAAAAAAGGGCCTCGAACGACTGATAATCCGTTCCCTCCAGTTACAACGCGCCAAAAAAACCGGTATCCAGGTTGATGATGCAGCACTGAATCTGGCCATTCAGGATATTGCCAGAAAAAATGGCATGAACCTCGAACAATTCAGGTCGGCACTGGTTAATGAAAAAATTGACTATGAAAATTTTCGTGAAGATATTCGCCATGAAATCGTCATATCAAGGCTCAGAAAGCGTGACGTTACTAACAGAATTGTTGTCAATGAACAGGAAATTACGGATTACCTGGCGCGAGAAAAAGACCTGGGCGATAAAAACAAACTGGTCAAGTTTTCGCATATCCTGATCAGTCTGCCCGATGCAGCCTCGACGGAACAAATACAAGCTGCCCGGGAAAAAGCCCGGAAAGTATTAAAACTTATCAAGCAGGGCGCCGATTTTGCACAAACAGCGGTTGCCTACTCTGATGGACAAAAGGCCATGGAAGGGGGTGAATATTCCTTCAGGCCTGTCTCACAGGTACCTCCCCTGTTTTCCAAAACCATTGCAAACATGAAGATCGGAGAAGTCAGTGCACTTTTCCGTAGCCCCTACGGCTTTCATATTATCAAGTTATTACAGGTCAAGGATAAGGCAAAACACATTGTTTCACAGACCAAAATCAGGCATATCCTGATACGGCCAACGGCCTTGATCAGTAGCCAGGATGCCAAATCCAGGCTATTACAACTGAAAACACGCATCGAAAATGGTGATGACTTTGCCACCCTGGCCAGGTCACATTCCGATGACACACTGTCGGCGAAGGAAGGTGGGAGCCTGGGGTGGGTAAGCCCGGGAGATACAGTTGCCACCTTTGAACAAATTTTCTCAACGCTAAGCCCGGGACAGATCAGCGAACCGTTCAAGACACGTTTTGGCTGGCACATATTACAAGTACTTGATCGCAGACAACACGATGATACGAAAAAATTCCAACGTGCACGGGCGATAACAAATATCAAAAAGCAAAAGGCCTTGGAAGAGCTGCAATCATGGCTAAGGCGTCTGCGTGATGAAGCCTATGTTGAACACAAACTCGAACAGCATCGTATTCGCTAAAAGCCCGTAGGTCACACTTGCAGGACGGAACACCACGAATTGTCATTACATCCGGTGAACCTGCCGGCATAGGCCCCGACTTGTGTGCCCGACTGGCCTGCACCAGGCCCCCCTGCCACATCACGCTACTCATCGACCCCGAACTACTGGCTCAACGTGCTGAAATGCTCGGGCTCGATATCAGGCCGGGGAAGAATCTGGATATTATACCTGTCAGGCTGAAAACCCCTGTTACAGCAGGAAAACTGCATCAGAAAAATGCGTCATATGTCCTGGAGATGCTGGATACCGCAGTCAAGGGCTGTCAGAATGGTCACTTCCATGCCATGGTGACAGCACCGGTGCATAAGGGCGTGATCAATGAGGCCGGAATACCGTTCAGCGGCCACACAGAATACCTCGCCAGACTTTGTCAGTGTGAAGAGGTTGTCATGATGCTGGCCACCCATGGACTCCGTGTCGCACTGGCCACAACCCATTTACCCGTGTCCAGGGTAAGTCAGGCCATTACCCGTGAAAGGCTAACAACTATCCTGCACATCCTGCACAGCGAGCTCATCAACAGGTTCGGCATTGCATCTCCTGAAATTCTTGTCTGCGGCCTTAACCCACATGCCGGGGAAGGGGGCTATCTGGGGCGTGAGGAAATAGATACTATCGAACCCGTGCTTGATCTGCTCAGAAAGACGGGAATGGATCTTGTCGGCCCCATGCCGGCCGATACACTGTTTTCCCCGAAGAACCTCAAACGTGCTGATGCCGTGCTCGCCATGTACCATGATCAGGGTCTACCCGTTCTAAAACACATCGGGTTCGGAAAATCTGTCAATATAACATTAGGGCTTCCCATCATACGTACTTCTGTTGACCATGGTACAGCTCTCGAACTTGCCGGTGGTCACAATGTTCAATCAGGTAGCCTGATGCTGGCAATTGAAACCGCACTGGAAATGATATGAGCAGAAACGATACTCATCAGGCCAGAAAGAGATTCGGGCAAAATTTTTTGCATGACCAGTATGTTATACAAAAAATCGTCAATGCAATATCACCAACACTGGAACAAACCCTGGTTGAAATCGGCCCGGGCAAGGGTGCAATCACATCACTGCTGATTCAGAATTGCAAGGAGCTCCATGTTATCGAAATTGATCGCGATCTGGTCGCTCTGCTGAAAAATAAATTTTTGCACACCCCTAATCTGCAGATTCATACCCGGGACGCACTTCATTTTGATTATTGCAGCCTGGTACAGAACAACAAACTGAGGCTGATGGGAAACCTGCCTTATAATATTTCAACCCCTCTACTCTTTCATCTACTTGAAAATTCGAATTGCATTGAAGACATGCATTTCATGTTACAAAAAGAAGTTGTCGACCGCATGGCGGCCATGCCGGGGAGCCGTGACTACGGGAGATTGTCTGTCATGATTCAGTACCAATGCCATGTAGATGCACTGTTTAATGTAGGGCCAGGTGCGTTTACACCCGCACCCAAAGTAGACTCAACAATTGTTCGACTGGAGCCGTATACTGACAAACCGGTTGAGGTGTCCAATACGCAAATTTTTCAACGGATTGTCACCCAGGCTTTTTCCTTGCGCCGAAAAACGATACGTAATGCCCTGAAAAGAATGCTGGGCGAAAAACAGATCAGGGATTGTAGTATCGACCCGGATTTACGCCCTGAAATGCTCGGTGTTGAGGACTATGCCCGTCTGGCTGAATACATGGCAAAACAGGAACGGCTATAAAAACCTTACCAGCGATGTCCCAGCATAAAATAGATTTTCGGACGATAACGATTATACCACTCCAGCGAATAGTTGAAATTAGTCCGATAGTAACTTTTGAGATCCTCCATACCCAGGCCGACGGTAAAGCTGCTGTTTTTCGGTAGCAACTCAGGCAATCTGCCTGCATCGTTACTGTATACCTGAAAATGTAACATGCCTTCATATATTGAAGAACGGAGGCCACCACCCCCTGGAATCAGCAAGCTGCTCCTTTTACCTGACAACGAAAGATTCAACAGCTTTGTCTCTCTATAGTCAGGATAACCGTTGCCGGTCAATTCACCATCATATTTTTTGTACAAGTAGTCCTGGGCATGGGCAATGGAGGTCAAAATCATGCCAATCATGATGGCCACGAAAAGCAACACCATGGAATCGGGCTTGAATTGACGGTGAGGTCGCATTCTGGAGTACCTGCTTATTAAGTGTAAATTAATAATATTAATAAGCAGTATGGAATTGGGGCACAGCACCCACTGTGATTCAGTTCACATTTAAATAACATCCAGGTCAGGGCAATACCTGAGAATAATAATGGAAACCCGTCAAAAGTTATAGATTACTCAGCGACGATGGGCCAAATCCACAGGCTGTATATAGCGATTGAAAACCGCCTTGCTACAAAATGTGCCAGGACAATAATATTTTACTGCGCCGGTCGCATTCCGCCAAAAGGAATCTGGAATGGCTTACCGTTAACCCTGGAAATACCGTTTTTAATGCTGGCACTGAATTTGAACATATTGCCAACCTTGTTAAATATATTTCCTGCAACCAGTCTGGACATGCGTTTGTTCACTCTGGCCTTTGCCATGGTCTTTAACTGGTCTTCATTATACTGGATATTCACATCTTTAAACTCTTTTCTCAGTGTCGCCATGGTAAAGGCCACCATTAACTCTTCCGGCATCTCCAGGTCTACTTCCCCAATGATGGCATCCTTGACCAATAACGGATTTGAGAGCATTTCGGGCCTGTCGGTATCCACCGTGATCATGGCAGTGCCCATTAATTTTCCGTAAGACGAGCCAAGGCTCAATTCACCAATCTCTATCACCGGTCCTTTTTGTAACAGGTTGGACAACTCGGAAATCATCGTGGCTCCAATCATCATGTTCATCTGGTCTTGTGGCATATCAGGGTTTTGCCTGATTTCTTTCATCTTGCTACTAATCCGTGCTATCGATGCAACATTGAAATTTCTGAATGCCAGCTTGAAAACTGCAGGACCATATTGCTCACCAGACAGGGTGAATTTCCCCAGTTTGATCTCGGCCTTGCTGTCTAATAAACCATCCATTATGTCCGTATTTGCCGTTATGCCCAGGTTACTCATATTGAAGCTGGCACCGGTTTTCCTGTCACTGAATTCGATGTTTTTAATTTCAACCGTGGAATCGCCTACTGGCAAATCTTCAGCTCCCGGGCGGATTTCAGAGCTCAGTGTCAGGCCGGTCAGGGCCATGCCTCCATTTGCAGCGCTGATCCTGAAGAATGGAATATCAATACGGGAGTCTGTTTTACTCAGCCCGTCTGAAAGTTTGAATGAAATCATGGCATCCTTCCATTCTGCAACGGCATCGCCCTTGCCCACCGGGCCACTCCATTCCGGAATGGACAATGTCGTCTTACTGCCCCCCTGAATGGCCAGATCAGTCCTGAAACGATAATCAATGTTAACCAGTTCCTCTGCACCATCACTGATATCTTTCACGATACGGCTGTCAATGGTTGCAACCACGGGTATGAATGAAGGATTCCTGGCCATAAATGCTATCGGACCGTGGTAAATCCTGCTTCGCAAAAAGACCCCGGGATTCTCAACGACACCCCCGCCTTCCTTCTGTTTTATCTTGTTGAAGGCCTTTGCGAGCTGACCTGCGAGTTCAACCTCAACCACGGACTCCGTTGAGAGCCATCCCCTGCTTGTTTTGATAATGGTAAAACTGACCAGTCCGGACTCATTCAAGTCTTCCAGCAGCGTGTTCAGACGGCTGTCAGCCCAGAATCCGAAGCCAAACGGGGCAACCGCTGACAATACCAGCAAGACCAGAACTATGACTATGGATTTTCTCATGATCATCCTTTATATATCTGATACTGACCGCTTGGGTCATGATTATCTGTTTAGTAAAAAAGGCTTATGTTGAATAGCCAGATCCACAGTATACTCTAGTATAGGTAGATATATGACTGGTACAATACATTTCGGGGAAAACCCCCTGATTTACAGAAAATTCAATATCAGAACTGGAATGTATATTATTTTCAGTACACATTAACATAACAGTATGCCGGGCAACCCGACAATATGGAACCCTCTACCAATGAGCGACAAACAGATTTGCCAGATGACCATTGATGTTGAAACCGCTTACATTGATGAGCAATCCGACCCTGATAATAATCGCTATGTTTTCTCTTATACCATCACCATTCGTAATACCGGTGATGTGGCTGCAAAATTGATGACTCGCCACTGGATCATCACCGATGCTAACAATTTTACCCAGGAAGTCAAAGGAGATGGTGTCGTTGGTGAACAACCACACCTCAAGCCAGGTGAAGGTTTTCAATACACAAGTGGAACTGTACTGGATACACCGATTGGCAGTATGCGTGGTTCCTATCAGATGCTCACCAGCGACGATACCTATTTTGATGCGGAGATACCCACCTTTACACTTTCAAAGCCCAACGCATTACACTGAACCTGGATTGAAACATGAGCACCTATGCCATCGGCGATATTCAGGGTTGCCTGGATCCGCTGCAAAAACTGTTAAAAAAAATCGCCTATAATCCTGCAAAGGATCATCTCTGGTTTACCGGCGACCTGATTAACCGTGGCCCCGATTCACTTGAAACACTGGAATTCATTATGGGCCAGGGTAACAATGCTACTGTTGTGCTGGGTAATCACGACCTGCATTTCCTGGCCATTGCCGAAGGCCATGGCAAGCAGTCCACAGAGGATAATCTGGGCAAATTACTGGGTTCTGCCGAACTGCCCTCCTATATTAAATGGTTGCGACATCAGCCACTGATACACTGTGATGCTGAACTCGGCTATTGCATGATCCATGCCGGTCTGCCACCCCAGTGGGACCTTGATCAGGCAATTGCATGTGCTCGTGAAGTGGAAACCATACTACAGGGTGATGACTATGGATCCTTTTTGGCCAATATGTACGGCAACAAACCGTCGGTCTGGTCGGACGAACTACAAGGAATCGACAGGTTGCGTTTTATCACCAACGCATTCACACGACTACGATTTTGTAATGCACAGGGTGAGATGTGCCTGGCTGCCAAAGGCCCACCGGGAACGCAACCGCAAGGGTTCCTGCCCTGGTTCCAGGTCAGTGGAAGATCAAGCAGGGATATGAACATCCTGTTCGGTCATTGGTCATCATTGGGCTGTCATCATGAAAACAATACATTCTCACTGGATAGCGGCTGCCTGTGGGGGCAACAACTGACCACGCTCAGGCTTGATGATATGAATTATTTCAGCGTGGAATGTGATACTTACAGACCCATTGTATAATCGGGGCAGCAGGAACCTGGAAGACAGATTTTATGAGACATGATACCGGCCTGTATATCGGTGAAGCACTGGCACGCTATGGCTTCAGCAATCACCCTTTTGGTTGTGACCGGCACGATGCGTTTGTTGATGCATTTAACCTGACCGCCAGTCAGTCGAAAATCGACATTCTTCAACCCGCCGTGGCAGAGCAGGACAAGATAGAATACTTCCATACCCATGATTATGTAGAAAAGGTAAAGACACTGTCTGCCAGCGGCTCAGGCTTTCTGGATCACGGTGACACACCTGCCTTCAAGGGGGTCTACGAGGCTGCGGCCACCGTCGTGGGTACCGGTCTGTCCGCGATACAGGATATTACCCTGGGATTTCATAAACGCGCCTTTATTCCGATTGCCGGCCTGCACCATGCACGCCGCGAACTGGCCGCCGGTTTTTGTGTATTCAATGATTGCGGGGTCATAATCGAGGCGTTGCGACGTGACCACGACGTCCGGCGCATTGCCTATATCGACATCGACGCTCACCATGGCGATGGTGTTTTTTATGCCTTTGAATATGACCCCGATCTGATTTTTATCGACCTGCATGAGGACCCGCGCTTCCTTTACCCCGGCACCGGTTTTGCCAGTGAAACAGGCAAGGGGGCGGCCAGAGGAACAAAACTGAATATACCCATGCGTCCACAGGCCAATGATGATGACTTCATGGTGGCCTGGCAACAGGTCGAAAAATTTCTTGAGCAACATAAACCTGAATTTATTTTGTTTCAGTGTGGTGCCGACAGCTTAAAAGGTGATCCGATAACCGACATGGCATATTCAGAGAAATCGCATGCCTACGCTACTGATCGTCTGTGCGTCCTTGCAAATCAGTACTGTGAAGGAAAATTGCTGGCCATGGGCGGGGGTGGATATAACCACAGCAACCTGGCAAAGGCATGGTGCGCCGTTGTAGAGACAATGATCAGGATTGCTTGATACGGTCAATTATGAAATAAAAAACCGGGAGACCCGGTTACCCAGATCTTTCATCACTGTTGCCCCGTTAACTTTATGAAGCACATATCAATGTGAGGACATGGAATCGGTAAGCCTGATCAAGACTGTCTGCCGCACGGACGCGGCAGCCGAGCCGCCATGGATGGCATGTTTTGCGTGTCTTGATCAGGCTTGCCGGTTTCATGTCCGGTTTCCCAATTTAGCCCAAAATGCACTTGCCGTTTACATTTCAACTACATTTGTCATGGGTTAACGGGGCAACAGTGATCTTTCATTCTTTCATATATCATAAATGTACATGCATATGCATTTTTTTCATCTACCGTACTTTCTGAACACTGCACTTCCTTCCAGCCACCCATATCAAACCGCGGAAACCAGACATCGCCCTCGAACTGACCATGCACCTGCGTGATATACAGCCTGTCCACTGTTGGTAACATCTGCTGATAAAATGATGCTCCACCAATGATCATGATTTCTTCTGCATCACCTGCAACTGCCAGGGCTTCGTCGATAGAATGCACGACATCAACACCTTCGGCCTGATAAGCCCGGTCATGCGTAATGACAATATTCTGTCGATCTGGCAAGGCTCTGGCACCGAATGATTCGAAGGTTTTACGTCCCATCACAATTGGTTTACCCATGGTATTCTGGCGAAACCATTTCATATCGGCAGGCAGCTTCCATGGCAGGCTATTGTTTATACCAATGACACGGTTTTCATCCATGGCCCATATGAGGGAGATGATCAAACGATCATCTCCCTCAGTAACGGGTGGCTAGTGACTGGTAACAAGGTATAATTCATAATTAAATATCATATATGTCCCGTTAACCCATGACGAATGTAGTTGAAATGTAAGCGGCAAGTACGCTTCGGGCCAATCCGCAATCCGGACATGAAACCGGCATCATACTGCCACTGGCGCCTTGATGTGCGGATGGCTTTGGTAATTAACCAACTCGAAGTCTTCAAATTTAAAATCAAAAATATCATTTATATCCGGATTGATATTCATATTCGGCAATGCAAACGGCTCACGACTCAACTGCAGATCAACCTGCTCCATGTGATTATTGTATAAATGAGCATCTCCCAGGGTATGGATAAAATCACCGGGTTCAAGCCCCGTTACCTGCGCCATCATCATGGTCAGCAATGCATAGGACGCAATATTAAATGGCATGCCCAGAAAAATATCGGCACTCCGCTGATATAACTGACAGGACAATCTGCCATCGGCAACATAAAACTGGAAAAAGGCATGGCAGGGCGGCAGGGCCATATTTTCGATTTCACCCACATTCCATGCGCTGACTATAATGCGGCGTGAGTCCGGGTTATTTTTTAACTGATTAATAACCTGGCTTATCTGATCAATATGTTTGCCGTCGGCTGCCGGCCATGAGCGCCACTGGTATCCGTACACCGGCCCCAGGTTACCTTTTTCATCCGCCCACTCATCCCAGATTCTGACACCATTTTCCTTCAGCCATGCAATATTGGTATCACCCTTCAGAAACCAGAGTAACTCATGAAGGATCGAGCGCAGGTGACATTTCTTGGTTGTTACAAGCGGGAACCCCGCAGACAAATCAAAACGCATTTGATATCCGAACACACTGATGGTGCCGGTACCGGTACGGTCGTCCTTGTGAGTTCCGTTATCACGAACATGCCGCATCAAGTCAAGATATTGTTTCATTGGCCCACGCTTGCTTTTTTATTGTTACCGGCGGAGGCGATCAGATACATACCCAGCAATACCATGGGCAGAGACAGGATCTGCCCCATACTCACCCATCCAAAGGCAATAAAACCAAGTTGTTGGTCGGGTTGGCGTACAAACTCGACCATGAAACGAAATAGCCCGTAAAATAACAGAAACATGCCTGAAGCGGATCTCAAGGGTCTGGGACGTGATGAATAAATCCACAGGATCAGAAACAAAACCAGCCCCTCAAGAAAGGCCTCATAAAGCTGGGACGGGTGAACTCCCTGCCCTCCGGGCTTGATCATAAAGGCCCATGGTACATCAGTCACCCTGCCCCACAGCTCGTTATTAATAAAGTTGCCCACCCGGCCAACCCCGAGTCCAAGTGGAATCAACGGTGCAACGAAATCTGAAACCTCAAAAAAGGATTTTTTGTATCGGCGTGCAAACAGCCACATCGCCAGTGTCACGCCTATCAGGCCACCATGAAATGACATCCCGCCATTCCATACCTTGATAATCATTGATGGCGTATTCAAAAATTGTTCGAAATTATAAAAAAGTATATAACCGATACGCCCGCCCAGAATAACGCCCAGCGCACCATAAAAAATAATATCGCTTATCTGTTCGCTCGTCCACTGAACATCTTCACGAGTCGCCCTGCGCGTAGCAAACCACCATGCCAGACCGAAGGCGACCAGATACATCGCACCATACCAGCGCACCTGCAGGGGGCCTGCCGAAAATATGACCGGATCAATCCTCGGGTATAAAATCATAATCCATGAAGGGGTTTGTTTAGTGCAGTCATTGGCGAAGCATTTTAACACGATATGCCAATGCGTGACATAAAATCCGGGTTCTGCAACGACGGGCCTATGGTTATCGTGATGAGGAATACCTCAAGTTGAAAATCGTTGCAGCATTTCTTCCGTCATTACCCGGAAATGCTAATATCAACCCACACGATTCCGCGTAGACCCGATTTTAATAATCTATTATATTTAGTTTTGCTAGTTTTGCACCCGCATAAATATGGTTTATTTATCCAATAAGCAATGGTACCTTGCGGACATCTGCAGGTATATTGTGTATTACTAAAATGATCAATATAATGCTCCACATTATTAATTCGCGTCCCAGATCCACACGACGTGATTAATATCGTAGACAATAGAATAGCTGGCACTACTATGTAAAATTTCCGCATCTTCCTCTCCTATTCTGATTCAGTACCATCATCGCTAATTTCTCAATTTCGTGAGGCTGCTGCGGGACACCACTTAAAACAGGGTTTGGGCGAAGTAAATTATGTCCACTAAATTGAGGATTAGCCACTTCAGCATCCTTAACAAAACTATAGCTCTGCGTACCAGAAATATATAAAACAGCGGCTACTGATAGTACATTCTGCACATCCTTGATATTTGATTCTTTTTTGGATAATTTCATCAATGATTGAACCCACTGTATCACAAATGTCATCATAAGAAATATTAGTCTTTTTTAACTCTTTAGATAAATTTTCAGCCGTGACAACAATGAACAAATTACCTGTTTGTATATCACAGAAGTAAATCATGGGATCATCAATCAGTGAGGGCCTCATTTTCATTGACATATTCCGGAGAGCATCTTAATCTTAAAGGCTTAACTATTTTCTAAACCCTTAATACGTATATTAAGGAAGGGAAACATCGATGCAAAATGCTAAAAAAATAATCTTATCATTTTTATTCATAGCATTATTAACTTCTGTCGGCTGTGCTTATCCCCCTACTACGGCTACTGGCTATAACAATCGAGGGGCTAGCTAGTGCCCATCCATAAATAGGCTTATTTTAAATAATATACCTACCGGTAAAATTC
>ENA-ORDP01000610-ORDP01000610.1-marine-sediment-metagenome-genome-assembly--contig:-NODE-610-length-22478-cov-4.061990_pt1 | contig 22478 bp, 22 predicted proteins | sample MGYA00248627_ERZ508539 | MGnify/ENA primary metagenome ERZ508539 (study PRJEB26208, sample SAMN05571518) | marine sediment metagenome | biome: deep sea; feature: Hydrothermal vent; material... | reverse complement strand
GCCAGGCAATGCCAGCGGGAGGTACTTTGACCATGTCGGCCAGCGAGGTGTTGCTGCAACACACCGAGCTACCACATGGACTGTACACGCAATTGATTGTCCAAGACACGGGTTCAGGTATTTCTCAAGAAAACTTAGATAAAATTTTCGATCCGTTTTTTACAACCAGAGATTCCGGCTCTGGCCTGGGGTTGAGCATCATCAGCCAGATAGCGCAGGCGCACGGCGGATACGTGGACCTGATTGACAAAAAGGGAGACGGGGCGGTTTTTATCGTTTCGCTCCCGCAATAGGGGGGGCTTGCTATCGATCCTAAAAATATCCTGGTCGTCGATGACGAAGAGGAAATGCGCATAGCCTTAAAAGAGGTTCTCACACGTTCGGGGCATAACGTCACCACAGCTATCAATGGCCTGGAGGGAATAAAGCTGTTTGAGAAAAACCCGGCCCAACTCGTCATCGCCGACGTCCGGACGCCGAAATTAAGTGGGCTCGAACTTCTCCACCAGGTGCGCGAGAAATCCTCGACCGTCCCTTTCGTTTTGATAACCGCCTATGGATCTATCGACGATGCGGTCGAGGCTATGAAAGAAGGCGCCACTGACTACTTGCTGAAACCTTTCTCAGCCGACACCCTTGAGGAATTGCTAAGGCGGGTCTTCGAAAACGGAGCGCAGACCGCTTTAACCAGCTCCCGTCCGGCCAAAACCGCAAGCCACTATAGAAGCGGGTTCCCGAAGGAGATAATCACAGAAAACGAATCGATGAAACAGGCGCTTGAAATCGCGCTGAAAGTCTCGGCCAGCAAGTCAACCGTGCTCATTCATGGCGAGTCGGGCACCGGCAAAGAGCTGGTCGCGATGTTCATACATTTAAACTCCGACCGCAAGGATAGGCCGTTCGTGGCGGTCAACTGCGCCGCCATGCCGGAGACACTGCTCGAATCGGAGCTTTTTGGACACGAAAAAGGGTCTTTTACGGGAGCCATCTCAAAAAAGATCGGGAAGTTCGAGCTGGCCAATCACGGCTCGATACTTCTCGATGAAGTGACCGAAATGAACCCTGCCCTGCAGGCGAAATTACTGCGGGTATTGCAAGAAAATGAAATCGACCGTGTGGGAGGGCGCGACCCTATACAGCTCGACATCAGGGTGATCGCCACTACCAACCGCGATATCGAAGAAGCGGTCGAGAGTGGACGGTTTCGCGAAGATCTCTATTTTCGTCTAAACGTAATCCCGCTCAAACTGCCGCCGTTGAGGGAGCGGGAGGGTGATATCCCGCATCTCGTTAAGTATTTCCTTAACAAGTTCAACACCATTATGGGTAAAGCCGTTAAGGGTCTGGACGAGGAGGCGGAAAAAGCGTTAATGCAAAACCGGTGGAAAGGAAACGTAAGAGAGCTGGAAAACGTGATGGAAAGAGCCGTACTGCTGTCGTCGGGCGAAAACATCAGTTTAAACGACCTTATGCTCACCTCCACATCCGGTGGCGCGGCCGCTCAAACCGCGCCAGACATTACGGCGCCAGGCTCCACCGTCGCAAAGATGGAAATGGAGCTTATCCACCGCACGCTCGATTCCACAAAAGGCAACAGAACCAAAGCGGCGCAAATGCTCGGCGTCTCTATACGCACACTACGCAACAAACTAAACGAGTATAAGGCGCGCAAGGAAAAAGAGGAGCCTGGCTAAAATCCCACACCGCACTGTTTCCCACAGCCGCGCCGCAGGCTCTCGTCACACTCTCGACATCGGATCGAAAAGTTTTTGATGCTCCTCCAGCGCGAACCTGTCGGTCATGCCGGCGATGTAATCACATATCAGTCTTTTCTTATCCACATTCTCCAGTTGCTTTTGCACATTGGCGGGGAGAAGCTCCGGCGTGCGGTCATAGGCCTTAAAAAGTTTTATCACAACGTTGTAAGCTTTCTCCTCCATGCGTATCACGCGGTGATGCCGGTACATGCTCTGGCGAAGGAATTCTTTGAGTTCCGCCCGCTCCCTTCTCGTATCCGCCGAAAAATCAGCCAGATATCCATCCTTCGCCCGGACATGATCGGGGGTTTCCACAGAAAAACGTTTAATGTTGTTTTCTGTCTGCCGTATCATATCCCCCACCTGCGCGTCTATTATCCTTCTGATGACCTGGTACCGCGTTATGTTCGGAACCATTTTTCCTGTTAATTGAGCGAACTTGAGCGCTTTTCTCCACATCGCTATTTCTCCCAACTGATCCTCGGTTATAAGACCCGATGTCAACCCGTCGTCCAGGTCGTGGCTGAAGTAGGTAACCGAATCGGTCAAGTCAACGATCTGCGCCTCCAGAGAGGGGTTGGGAAATCCGCGAAACTCTTCGACGACCGGATCGTTTTGCGATTTGGAATGTTTCGCTATCGCCTCACGCGCCTCCCAGGTCAGGTTGAGGCCCCGGAAATTGGGATACTTATGCTCTACATGCTCTACGATTCTTAAAGAGTGCAGATTATGCTCGAACCCTCCGTGCCCCTCCATAAGCTCATTTAGCGCTCTTTCCCCTGAATGGCCAAAAGGCGGATGCCCCAGATCGTGGCTTAAGGCTATCGCCTCTGAAAGGTCTTCGTTGAGTCGGAGCGCCCTGGCGTTTGACCGGCTGATCTGCGAGACTTCGAGAGTATGTGTGAGCCTGGTGCGGTAATAATCACCTTCGTGGTAGACGAAAACCTGGGTCTTGTACTCCAGCCTGCGAAAAGCGGAGCAGTGCACAACCCGGTCGCGATCCCGCATATAAACGGTTCTGTAGGGGTGCTCGTCTTCTCTATTGATACGCCCGCGAGAGTGTTTACTTTTCGACGCGTAAGGAGCGAGCGAATCGTCTTCCAGCTTTTCCGTTTCCTGGCGGTTTCTCATTAATGATGTCTATGGATCATCCAAATATTTCTTGAGGAATCAATAATCTTTCCAGCGGTTTCCCGTTTTCAAAATGGCTCTCAAAAATTTCCTCCACATCCTCCGGCTGAACGGAGCCGTACCAGATCGCCTCTGGATACACAATCACCACAGGGCCAAACTGGCATGGGCCGAGGCAAGAGCGCACGCCTGAAATCTGAACTTTGTCATAAACCTGCTTTTGATTGAGGATCTCGGCGAATTTCTGCCATACATCCATAGACTTGCGTTCATAGCAACATCCTTTTGGATGACCTTCGGGACGCTGGTTCGTACATATAAAAGCATGGTATTTCGGTTTGGGCATACAGCTTCTCCAAAGAAAAATATTGTGTCAGTATACTAAGCATATACAAGATCATGGCCAAAGCGCCTGAGCATCCCCTATTAGTGAGCGAAATAAATGGAGCCTGATTCAGTCTAGTATAATATACGAAAACAGGTAGCCAGAACAATCCATTACATACAACCGGAGCCGAAAGCTAAGAAAAATATTCAGCTTATCTGTTGCTATCTGGTTTGGCCCTTGCCTGCTCTATCTGCTCCAGCCTCACACCAATTTCATCAGGAGATGTCGAAGGCGCCAGACAGACTGTATCGAGGCAGACATATGCCCTGGTGTCTTTCGCCGGATAGCGCCCCTCGATGAGCGTAGGATAAATCGATTCGGCTCCGAGAGGAATTCTCACGACACCCCATTGGCGTGTTGATCCCCTGTTGAGCCATTTCGTCCTGCTTTTTTCATCAGGAGTAAAAGCATATACAAGCTCCACCGGTTTTCTGGAGGTCTCCTTGTACAAGCTCATCGCCTCGCCTGTAAACAGGTTTACGCCGCCCCCCGATCCTATCAGATGGCTGGCTGTTTTTGCGGCGTCATCGGCTCTTTGAGGTTCGCCAAGAACTGTGGAAAGCCGCCAATCGACCCTGGCCAAAACAGCCGCTGAGTTAGGAACAGGATTATCTCCCGCAACTCTTGGCCGCGCAATCAGGTCATCTTTTTTTTCCACCAGGAAGTACCCGCCATCTCCTGCGGAAAAGCTTTTTTTGGCTCTGTCCACATAATCTTTTGCGGCCTTAAGATATTCATCTTTTCCGGTCGCCTCGAAAAGATCCCAAAAGGCCATCGCGGAAAAAGCTGTATCGTTTAAGTTGGCCTTGCCGCTTGTTTTCCCCCGGCGCCAGACATGGGCTCCTTTAAGCCGGTCAAGAGTAAACCTGGCGCCTTTCTCGGCCTGCTCCACAAGCTTAGGATCGTCGAGCCACATTCCGGCTCTCGCGAACGCCGACACGGCCAAAGCGTGCCACGAAGCTATTACTTTATCGTCCAGCGGAGGCCTCTCCCTTTTTGCGCGGGCTTTGAAAAGTTTTTCCAAAGCTTTGTCGTGGCGGTCAGCGGAAGCCCGCCTCAAGGTGTTCGCTCCGGTCGGTTTTTTCTGCGCGCCGGAATCGGTAACGACGATATCGTATACGTTTCCTTCAGATGTAACGCCGTAATCTTTCACAAAAGATGAATCATTTAAGATCGACTCAATCTCTTTTAGCGTCCAGATATAATATTTTCCCTCCTCCCCTTCGCTGTCGGCGTCAAGCGAAGATAAAAACCCTCCTTCAGAGTTCATCAGCTCTCTTTTCATAAACTCAAGCGTTCTTTTAGCCACATACTCATATTCCGGGCTCTCAAGAAGAAAGGCCGCCCTCGCGTAGAGGCTGGCCAAAAGAGCGTTATCGTAAAGCATCTTTTCAAAATGCGGAGTTTCCCATTTTGGATCGACGCAATAGCGGTGAAATCCTCCGCCGACATGATCGAATAAACCGCCGCGCGCCATGTTATCGAGCGTCGTTACAAGAAATTCATCGTCGCTTTTCGCGGTAAGCAGATATTCCAGAATAGTCGTCATTGGAAACTTGGTCGTCGTACCAAAGCCGCCGTACTTATGGTCCATCATGCTTTTTACTGGGTCAAGATCGAGATCGGATACGCTTTTGAAATCCCCTCCCCGCTCCATATACTCTTTTAATATTCCGCCTATTTTCGCGCCGCCTTTTTCGACCTCCTCCGGATTGTCTCTCCAATATTTATCCACTCTGATAAGAAGGCTCTTGAACTTCTCCCTTCGCTGGAATCCCACCGCCAAAACAGGATTCAAACCGGGGGTGAGAAATACGTTATTCGGCCAGCCGCCATGTCCCTGCAGGGCGATCGCGGCCTGCATATATATCGCGTCTATGTCAGGGCGCTCTTCTCTGTCAACTTTGACACTGACATACCGCTCGTTTATCACGTCGGCGAAATCCTTATGGTCAAAAGCTTCTTTCTCCAACTCGTTGCACCAGTGGCACGCGGTGTATCCGATTGAAAGAAAAATAAGCTTGTTCTCCTTTTTCGCTTTGTCGAAAGCCTCCTCGCCCCACTCATACCAATCAACAGGATTACCGGCGTGTTTAAGAAGATAAGGACTGCCGGAGTTTTTCAAGCGGTTTTGGCCGTGTGAATCTTGCGCCGGAAAAATCATAAAAAGCAGGCCCACAACAAGAGCGGACAGGGGCAGACAGCGTAAAAACCGGTTCGATTCTCCACTTATGACACCAGGCATTTTTTGCAGTAAAGGTTATCTCAAAACCGGGCTACGCAATAGGATTTTCTGAGGACAATATCGCCAGGACATACTATAGGGAACCAATAATAAATAAGTCTATGTACAGCTAGACGGTAAAGCTGATTTTTTATTCCTGCCGGATCATCAAACGTACATTATCGATAAATCCAGGCATATCCGCTTTGTGAAAAATCCAGAATCAGCCGGAAGAATCAGGTTTCGGCAAAGCGCCAACTGCTGTAACGCTCTTTCGTTTGCAGGCGAAAGACCCGCCGGGACGATAATTTCCCGGCCTGACCCGGCCTGACCCGGCCTGACCCGGCCTGACATGGCCTGACCCGGCCTGGCCTGAATGAACAAATTGTAAAGAAGGTTTTACGACTTCTATAATTTGCTCATTAACATCCTGCGGCGACCCGTTGCAATGCGCCGGTCACTATTTCGTTTGGAGCCTCCGTACCAACAGGAGTGTACTTGGCGCCATAAGGCACGATCACACGGTAACCGTTGTCTCCATTCGGGTTGCAAGCGTATGCGATAAACACCTGCGCGCCGTTCGACACGGTGGACGACCAGACTATTTGCACAAGGTCACTGATGCCTACATCAGTGAAAAGTGGGTGGGAGCCAGATGTCCATGTGCCTGAGGTCGCAGTAAAAGTGTCTGCATTCGCAACAGCCGCCCGGAATTGAGCGATATCCTGGAGCGCGGCTGCGTCGTAAGCCCTGGCTCTGTACTTCTGAAATTGCGGAAGCGCTATCATCGCAAGAGCGGCGACGACGGCGACCACCGTCAGAAGCTCGATAAGTGTAAAACCGGCCTGGTTACCTGCGGGGTTATTCGATTTTCTGATTAGAAAGGTCATTTCCTCCTCCTTGAACGTTACCCGCCATAAGCTTTCCTTCTGAAAAAGCTATGGCTACAAAAACTCCCACACTCTGACAACGGACTTGGGGATGGAACTTACATCTTTCCAACTACATGCAATATAGCATTTCATAACGAATTTTGCAAGCGGTTGTACAAATCAAGGTAAATGTGAGAGCATGCGAAGTCATGGCTATAACGGGTGTAACGAGTGGATAAAGAGAATCTTATACATACAAAAGCTGTTTCCAATCTGTTAAAACATATAGCGACCCCCCTTGATATAAAGGGTATGTCGGTTAACGAGCTGGAGCAGTTGGCCGATGAGGTGCGGCGCCGGATAATAGATGTCGTTTCCAGAAATGGAGGTCATCTGGCGTCTAGCCTGGGTGTCGTGGAGCTTACGATAGCCCTTCATTATGTCTATAACGCCCCCGTAGACAGGATTATCTGGGATGTGGGGCACCAGTGCTACGCTCACAAAATTTTGACCGGCAGAAACGCTCGATTCGACACCCTTCGTAAGGCCCACGGCTTATCCGGTTTCCCAAGCATGGAGGAAAGCTCTTACGATTGTTTTAACACCGGCCATTCCGGGACTTCAATATCCGCCGCGCTCGGTTTCGCCGAGGCGCGCGATCTGCTAAATAAAAAGAACAAGGTTATCGCTGTTATAGGGGACGGGTCGTTAAGCGCGGGAATAGCTTTCGAGGGGCTTAACAACGCAGGCAGTCTGCGAACGAACCTGACCGTAGTATTAAACGACAACGAGATGTCGATATCGGGCGCCGTAGGCGCCATGTCGCAACACCTCAACAGGATCATAACCGGCAGATGGTTCGTCCGCATCGAACAGGAGTGGGATCAGATTATGAAATCGCTGGCTGGCGGTCCTGCGGCTCAGTTCTCGGAGCGCTTCAGGGGCGCCATTAAAGGGATGATGATTCCGGGAAAACTTTTCGAGGATCTGGGATATAAATATATCGGGCCTATTGAAGGCCATGAGATTTCATACCTGATAGAAACTTTTCAGGCTGTGAAAGATTTAGAGGGCCCCAAGCTTGTGCATGTGGTTACAAAAAAAGGAAAAGGCTACAAGCCGGCCGAAGAGAGGGCCACCTCGTTTCACGGCGTATCCCCGTTCGATCCAGACACGGGATCGGCCAGGAAAAAGAAAACGGGCAAGACATATACCGACGTATTTTCAGACGCCCTTGTACAGCTTGCGGACGAGGATGAAAAAATAGTCGCTATAACCGCCGCCATGCCGGATGGAACCGGCCTTACGCAGTTCTCCGAAAAATTTCCTGAAAGGTTCTTCGATGTGGGCATAGCCGAGCAACACGCCACCACTTTCGCCTCCGGTCTGGCCGTGGAAGGGTTAAAACCTGTGTTCGCCGTCTATTCCACTTTCCTGCAACGGGTGTTCGACCAGATATTGCACGATGTCTGCCTTACAAACCAGAACGTGACGTTCGCGGTCGACCGCGCCGGCATTGTGGGGGAGGATGGAGCCACCCATCAGGGCGCTTTTGATCTTTCATTCTTGAGGATCGCTCCGAACATGGTGGTAATGGCGCCAAAAGACGGGCAGGAGCTTCGCTCTATGCTCAAGACAGCCATAGAATATCCGGGGCCGGCGGCGTTGCGCTATCCAAGAGGGGCTACGAGTGGGGTCAAGCTGTCGGCTAAAATAAAAGCTATCCCGATAGGCAAGGCTGAGCTCTTGAAAAAAGGGGACGACCTTTGCGTCGTAGCCGTAGGCAGGCTGGTAGACTTCGCCCTCGAAGCGGCGGATCGTCTTAAGAAGGATGGTTATTCAGTAGCCGTTGTCAACGCGCGGTTCATCAAGCCGCTGGATCATGAGTTGATAGCCGAGGTGGGGCGAAAATGCGGGAGAATACTTACCGTTGAGGAAAACTCTCTCACGGGAGGCTTCGGATCGGCTTTACTTGAGCTTTTCGAATCAGAAAAAATCATGCGCGTTTTTGTTCGCCGTCTGGGGATTCCCGACAGATTTATCGAGCATTCCCAGGCCGGGCTCATGCTCAAAAAGCTGGGACTGGACGTGGATGGAATAGAAAATTCCGCCCGCGAGTTTATCGACAATACCACACGCGATCCTGAAAGAATTTCTGTTTCGCTCGATCATGCCCAAAAAACGTCTGGACATCCTTCTCACTGAAAGAGGACTGGCCCGAAGCCGGAACAGGGCCCAGGCTCTGATTCTCGCCGGCGCGGTTCTGGTTGACAACGAAAAAATCGTAAAATCTGGCGCGCTGACGCCGGAAGAGTGCGAAATAACCATTAAAAAAAAGCAGGCCGATTATGTCTCCAGGGGAGGGATAAAGCTCGCTTACGCTTTAGACCGGTTCGGGATCGATCCCTCGGAAAAAATATGCGCCGATGTCGGCTCTTCCACAGGAGGTTTTACCGACTGTCTTTTGCAAAGGGGCGCCGCAAAAGTGTGGGCGCTCGACTCTGGCGTCAACCAGCTCGACTATAGACTGCGGATCGACAACAGGGTTATCGTCCTTGAGAAAACCAACGTACGGAAAATCGATCCTGCGATCATCACCGACAGCCTTGATATCATAGTCGCGGATGTTTCGTTCATCTCCCTTCGTCTGGTAATTCCTCCTCTTTTAGGGCGCCTCTCATCTAAGACGGATTTGGCTCTGCTGGTAAAACCGCAATTTGAAGCGGGAAGAGATAAAGTAGGAAAAGGCGGAATCGTGAAAGACGCGCGAATACATCAAGAGGTGATAGAAAACCTGAAAGAATATTTTGTAAAAGAAGAGAGGCTGGCTTATATCTCGGTTTGCGAGTCGCCGATACAGGGAGCGAAGGGGAACAGGGAGTATTTTTTACACTTCAAAAAAGTGTAGGGCTCTTAACCTGCGCCATGAAAAACGCCGCCAAATTAGCACGATTCGATCATATAAAACCTTTTGAATTAGCAGGTTATTCCATCGAGGAGCGATTGGCGGCGATTTGGTGAAAACAGTATAGTTGTCCGGCCCCATCTATGTGATATATTACGTGATTACTCGTTTTTGGCGAATACGCCGGAAAGCGAAGAACACATGTTTTCTGATCTGAAGCGCTCAAGTGCGGCCAGGCCGTTTTCGTTTTAGTAATGAAGAAAACAGAGGATTAACTTGAAGCAAGGAGAGATACGTGAGTGATGTTACGATAAAACGGATGATGGAGACCGGTCTTCATTTCGGCCACCAGACAAAACGGTGGAACCCGAAAATGCGCAAATACATTTTTGGATCCCGAAACGGAATCTACATAATAGACCTTCAGCAAACCCTTAAAAAATTTGAAAAGGCCATAGCTTTCACGCGGGAGCTTGCGGCCAGGAGAAGTAAAATTCTGTTCATCGGCACAAAATCCCAGGCCAAGGATATTATTGCCGAGCAGGCTACCCGTTGTGGCATGCCGTATGTTCGCGAGAGATGGCTGGGTGGCATGCTTACAAACTATGAGACGATCAAGATGAGCATCGGCAGGCTTAACCAGCTTGATGGGATGGAAGAGGACGGATCGTTTAAGGTGCTGGCCAAAAAAGAAGTCATTAAGCTCCAGAAAGAGAAATTAAAGCTTGAGCGGTATCTGGGCGGCATACGGGATATGGGCGGTCTTCCAGACGCTGTTTTTATTGTGGATACTAAAAAAGAGAAGATCGCCCTCTCCGAGGCGGTCAAACTTAAGATTCCGGTGATGGCCATAGTGGACACGAACTGCGACCCTGACGGGATCGACTACATCATTCCCGGAAACGACGACGCAAACAGGGCGATCGAGCTTATATCCTCCGCAATTGCGGACGCGATTTTGGAAGGCGCGAACGAATATGATATGAGAGAAAAAGCGGTGGCCCAAGAGCATGAGCGAGCCGCCACAGAGAAGAAAAAGCTTGAAGGCAAAGAGATGGCGTTGAAAAAAGAAGAAAGCAAAACCGCCGTGGGTAAATCTGGAGATAATACGGACGCGAAGGTTGAAAAGGCCGCAGGTTAGCCTGGGCGGCGGAGCGAATTTAGCAGAGAGCTTCTTAGTTTCAGGCGCGCCGTTGATTACTGCGGCGTGACATATTTGTTGTAACTTATTTTCCCAAGGGAGGAAGTTTGAGAAGATGACGATAAGCGCGGAGATGATAAAAGACCTGAGAGCAAGGTCGGGCGCGGGAATTATGGAATGTAAAGACGCGCTGAAGCAGACCGAAGGCGATACTGAAGAGGCGTTGGATTATCTGCGTAAAAAAGGCTCCAGCGCGGCTGAGAAAAAGGCCGGGCGATCTACCAGGGAAGGCGCTGTGGGAGGAGCCGTTACAGGCGGATCGGGTTCTCTTATCGAGGTCAAATGCGAGACAGATTTTGTCGCCAGAAACGAAAAGTTTCAGGAGTTAGTGAAAAATCTGGCGGAGCATCTGGTCAAATCCGAATTTGTGGAAGATGAAGACTCCTTTATGGATCAACCCTTTTCCGAAGATGCTTCGCATACAGTAAAAAGCGTCATTACAGAAAAAATTCGCGAGCTTGGCGAGAACATAGCGATAGGACGGCGGGCGCTGTACCAGAAGAGCGATCCCGGCGGGTTTGGCATGTATATTCATGGCGTGGGCGGCATCGGGGTTATCGTGGAAGTATCGTGCGCGACACAGGAGACGGCCGACAACGAAGCTTTCAGAGGGCTTTGCCGTGATCTGGCGATGCATGTAGCGGCGTCGAATCCCCTCTCCATAGGGATTGACGATCTGCCGCCTGAAGTTGTGGCGAGAGAAAAGGAGATTTTCGAGGCTCAGGCCAGAGAGTCGGGCAAGCCGGACAAAATAATACCCAAGATTATCGAGGGAAAGCTGAAAAAATATTATAAGGAGGTTTGTCTGCTGGAGCAGGCTTTTGTGAAAGATACGGATAAATCGGTTAAAGGCTTGCTCGAAGAAGCAGGCAAAGAAATGGGTGAGCCTGTCGCGGTCACCCGGTTCAGCCGTTTTCAACTGGGCGAGTGACGGGGGATTTTATGGAATCAGCCAAACTTCCTTTTAAACGTGTATTGCTCAAAGTGACCGGAGAGGCGTTTTGTGATAAAGGCGCCCAGGGGATCGGATTTGGTTCGGTTCGCCACCTCGCCAGCGAAATTAAAGGCATCGCAAATCTGGGTATCGAGATTGCGGTTGTTGTGGGTGGCGGTAATATTTTTCGAGGCTCTGAGGCCTCCGAAAAGGGTATGGATCGGGTCTCGGCGGACAACATGGGTATGATGGCCACTATGATAAACGGCCTGGCGCTTCAAAACGCGCTCGAAGAGATGGATTGCGATACCCGGATGCTCACCGCGATCGACATCCATCAACTCGCGGAGCCTTATGTGCGCAGGCGCGCCATCCGCCATCTGGAAAAGGACAGGGTGATAATACTGGCCGGAGGGACAGGCAACCCTTATTTCACAACCGACACCACCGCCAGCCTCCGCGCAATGGAGCTTGGGGCGCAGGTGATTTTAAAAGCTACAAAAGTGGACGGTATCTACGATGCGGATCCGATGAAAGTCAGCACTGCCAGAAAATATAAGGAGTTGAAATTCATTGATGTCCTCAGAGACAACCTGAAAGTTATGGACGCCGCGGCTATATCGTTGTGCATGGAAAACGACGTTCCGATCATCGTTTTTGACATGACCGTGACGGGAAATATAAAGCGCGTCCTTCTGGGCGAGAAGATAGGGACCATCGTCAGGGGGAAGTAAGGTATGGTCGAAAAAATATTTGGCGAAGTAAAGCACAAGATGGAGGTCACGGTTGAGCGTCTGGGACGCGAGCTTGCCGGCATAAGGACGGGACGCGCTTCTCTTGCCCTTTTAGATGGTATTCACGTTGACTATTATGGAGTGGAGACGCCGTTAAACCAGGTGGCGAACCTTTCGCTCCCCGACTCTCTTACCATAAGCGTGCAACCCTGGGACGCATCGATGACCCCGGTCATCGAAAAAGCCATCCTTGCGTCAGACCTGGGGCTCACCCCGTCTAGCGACGGTAAAGTAATACGCATTCCCATTCCTTCGCTGACGGAGGAGAGGAGGAAAGAACTGGTGAAGGTGGTCAGGAAAACCGCCGAGGAAGCGAAGATAGCCGTTCGCAACGTGCGCCGGGATGGAGTGGATAGCATAAAGAAAAAAGAGAAGGCCAAAGAGATATCAGAAGACGAATCCCACACAGCCGCAGACAGGGTGCAGAAAATCACCGACGAATTCATCGGATCGGTGAGCAAACTTGAAGCGGAAAAAGAAAAGGAAGTCATGGACAAATAGTCCGCGACTTTTGGTTTTCAATGAGCGTCGACGAGCTTGAGGTCAAAGTTGACAAGACACGTCTTCCCATGCATATAGCGATTATAATGGATGGCAACGGGCGCTGGGCAGAACAAAGAAGAATGCCCCGGGCCGAGGGTCATCGCATTGGCGTGACCAGGGTGGACGAGATTGTAACTTCATGCAGAAAGCTTGGCGTTAACGCCCTTACACTTTACTCGTTCAGCCTTGAGAACTGGAGCAGGCCCTCCGATGAAGTCTCCACGCTCATGGGGATTTTGAAAAAATATCTCATCAAAGAGCTTGGGCGCATGCTCAAAGAGAATATACGGTTTAACACTATAGGGAACGTCGAGGATTTACCCGGTTTCGCCAGAGAAGTTATTCTAGACGCGAAGCAGAAGACTAAAGATAACACAGGGATGACCCTTACACTTGCTTTGTCGTACGGCTCACGCGACGAGATTGTCCGGGCCGCGAGACAGCTGGTCAAAGATGTTGAGAACAAATTGGTCCGCGCCGAGGAGATTGACGAAGATAAGTTCGCGTCGTACCTCGACACCAAGGCGCTTCCACCGCCAGACCTTCTTATAAGAACCAGCGGCGAGCTTAGAATAAGCAATTTTCTTTTATGGCAGATCGCCTATACAGAGCTATATTTTACCGATAAGCTATGGCCCGAGTTCACGTCGGCCGACCTCATGGAGGCCATAATTTCGTACCAGTCCAGAGAGCGCCGGTATGGCAAGACGAGGGCGCAGGTTTCAGGCGAGACGGGATGACCTGCCTGTGATTCGGATAGCAAGCGGCGTTGTCCTGGCCGCAGGTTTTGCCGCTCTTGTTGTTTTCGGATCACCTCTCCATTTTTTTGTCTTTTGCGAAATAACCGTCGCCGTCTGTCTGCTGGAGTTGAGCGGCATGCTCAAAGCCGGGGGTCAGCCGGATCTAAAACTGACATCCGTCACAGCAGGCGCCGCTATCGTGGCCGTTATTTATTTTGGCGGTGGAGATCATATTGTCGCTGTGACAGGAGCGGTTTTGATCCTGGTCATAGCCTTGAGCCTGTTTCAAAAAGACGATTTGGCCTATCAGAGGGCCTCCAACACCCTTTACGGCATATTTTATGTCACGATCCCGCTATCAGCCCTTGCGGCGCTAAGAGCCGAGCCGGGGGGTGAAGGGTACATTATTATAATAGTCACCGCCAATGCGTTTAGCGATATATTCGCTTTTTTCACCGGTAAAAGCGTCGGGAAAACGCCGCTTGCTCCGCAGATAAGCCCTGGCAAAACCGTAGAAGGTTTCATCGGCGGCCTTGCCGGAGCGATGGTGGGCGCGGTGGGGGCGAAACTTGCGGTGGCCCCCATGCTTGGCATGCCGCACGCTCTGGCGGCGGGAGCGCTGGCCGGTTTTATCGGCCCCATAGGCGACCTCGCCGAATCGTCCATCAAAAGAAAAATGGGCGTGAAAGATTCAGGCTCGGCCATACCGGGGCATGGCGGCGTCCTCGACAGGATCGACAGCCTGATGTTCAGCGCAGTCTCTTTTTACATTTATGTAACAATATTTTTGAGCCAGTGAAAAATATAGTCATCTTAGGCTCCACCGGCTCCATCGGGGTCAACGCGCTTAAAATTATTGAAAGCAGGCCGGACAGTTTTCGCGTCGTCGGTCTTTCAGCGCGATCCAATCTTAAAAATCTTAAAATCCAGATAGAAAAGTTTAGCCCGAAGATCGTATCTGTGGCCGACGCCAGAACGGCAAAACAGCTTCGGGCGATAATCAAAAAAAAGGTAAAAATAGTCACAGGAGTGGAAGGAGCCATCGAGGTCGCCATGACCCCGGACGCCGATGTTGTCTTGTCGGCTATGGTGGGGGCGGTCGGGCTTGCTCCCACCCTCGCGGCGATAAAAGCAGGCAAACAGATCGCGCTAGCCAACAAGGAGACAATGGTTACCGCAGGACAATTGGTAAGCAAAGAGGCGAGAGCCGCGAAAATTAAAATTATTCCGGTAGACTCCGAGCACTCCGCCATTTTCCAGGCGCTTCGTGGCGAGAAGCGTCTTAAAAATACGATATCAAAACTGATTCTAACAGCTTCCGGCGGGCCGTTTCGAACCATGCCGATCTCGAAGACGCGGCATATAACCGTTAACGAGGCGCTTTGCCATCCGGTCTGGAGCATGGGGCCTAAAATATCTATAGACTCGGCCACTATGATGAACAAAGGGCTGGAAGTGATCGAAGCGCGATGGCTTTTCAACATTCAGCCGTCGAAAATAGAAGTGTTAATCCACCCGCAGAGCATTATACATTCGATGGTCGAGTTTTACGACTCATCCGTGATCGCCCAGATGGGGCTCCCGGACATGCGGGCTCCTATCTCGTTCGCCTTAAACTATCCGAACAGGCTCAAAGTGAATCTTCCCCGGCTCGACTTGACGAAAATTAAAAAACTTACTTTCGAGCCGCCCGATATAAAAAAATTTCCCTCGTTGAAACTGGCCTACGACGCGCTGGATACGGGAGGATCGGCCCCGGCTGTTTTGAACGCGGCTAACGAAGTGGCGGTAGCGGCGTTTCTGGAGAAAAAAATAGCGTTCACCGCCATTTCAGAGGTGGTCGAAGAAACCCTCACTTTAATCAAACCACATCCTGTAAGAAATCTGCCGGAAGCGCTGACCGCAGACAAGGAAGCGAGAATCAAGGCGCGTGAGATTATGGAGAAGAGAAAAAACTGACGGCTCTTGCCTTCGCCATCGATTATAAAACAACGCGCGCGTGACCCATGGACGTTACGCTCCTTCGTCCCACCCTGCACCTGATCGCTTTGACCAATACGCCGGCCTCTTTCGAGCGCTTTAAAGCCTCGGTGAATTCGCTGTCCGTTTTTACATTCGGTCTGAAACTTTTCGCGTCTGAGCGCAAGATCACAAAAAGGATCGCGCGCTTGTACCCATCGCTTGTAAGTTTAATAAGGGCGTTTAGGTGCGCTACGCCCCGCTTTGTGGGAGCGTCGGGGAAGAGGGCGATCTTGTTTTCTACCAGCGTTACCGATTTTACTTCGACCAGCGTCTTTTTTCCGTTACCGCCAGTAAGTAAAAGATCGAACCGGTGGCGACCTATCGTATGCTCCCGTTTAACGTCGGCGCAGTTACCGAGCAGACAGCCCGATCCGCAAAGCTCGGCGGCAAGAGCGTTGGGAGTGGTCGAGTCGATGCAGACCCACCGCCTGTTATACCAGACGGAGCGAAGAGTGCAGGCTGTTTTTCTATCTGGATTATCAGACTTTGAGACAATCGCCTTCCTGCCGGGCGTCATAAGCTCTGTCAGCCTGCCGGAGTTGGGAATGTGCGCTAAAACGTTAGCGCCGTTTATCGACACTTCGCAGAGGAACCGGTTAATCTTCTTAACCACAAATGCGTCTACAGGCTTGTCGCAGTAAATCACCTACGTCGTGTAGTCGGTGTTGATGCGGATATAATCATACGACATATCGCATGTCCAGACTTGGGAGGCCGATTTACCCGCGCCAAGATCGAGCGAGATCGTTATATTCTTCTTCATCATTTTCGGTTTTACACGTTTTTCAAAACCATCGACAAGTTTTCCACGTCTGTATGCGGTAGCGCCGCTGATTTTTACGGTGACCTTATAAGGGTCGATCAGCGGCCCCGCGTAACCTGCGGCGCATAATATCCGGCCCCAGTTTGCGTCTTGCCCGAACATCGCCGTCTTGACAAGGTTTGATACAGCTATCGATTTCGCTATTATTCTGGCGTCCGCCTCCGAACGGGCTCCGGTCACGTTGACAGTCACAAACTTTGTCGCTCCTTCGCCGTCTCTCACTATTTTTTTCGCGAGGTCAACGCAGACCCCGGTGACTTTATCTAAAAGCTGTGCGTACCCTTTTCCGCGCGGGGCGTTAATAGCGGTCGCTCCGGAGGCTCCGTTCGCCAGCGCGATGAACATGTCGCTTGTGGAAGTGTCTCCATCCACCGTTATCTTGTTGAACGAATCGGCGCTCGCCCGTTTTACAATGTCTTTTAAAACAGCGCGGGAAACCGCCGCGTCGGTGGTGATAAAGGCCAGCATGGTGGCCATGTTCGGATGTATCATGCCGGAGCCTTTGCCGCATCCGCCAACCGTCACTTTTTTCTTACCTACGTTAAAGCTTGCATGGCTCTCTTTTTTAACCAGGTCTGTCGTCATGATCGCCTCCGCCGCATCGCCGCCGCCGGTCACGCTGATTTCGCGATAAAGTTTCGCGATCCCCCGCTCAATTTTTGCGATGGGCAAAGGCTTTCCGATGGCGCCTGTGGAGGCGACAAATATAGAGCGGGACGGACAATCAAGATTGTTCGCGACGGCTTTCGCCATCCGCGCGGCCCCCTCTTCGGCCTTTTTGGTAAGGGTGTTGGCTGTGTTTGCGTTACCAGAGTTTACGACGATGCCGCGCGCGAATCGGTGGCGCATATGATCTTTGGAGACAATTACGGGCGCGCCTTTTACATGGTTTGTGGTGAACACGCCCCACGCCTTTGCGGGCCTGTCTGATACGATAAGAGCAAGGTCTTTTATTTTCCCATCCTTTACTCCGCACGCAAGCCCGCCCGCAAGGAAACCTGAGGGTTTGGTCACTCCGCTTCTTCGTTTCATCCCGCCCCTCCAAGACCTGCGCCTTCTTTAAGACCGTATCTTATATTAAAACATTGGACAGCCTGGCCCGACGCGCCTTTAATCAGGTTGTCGAGCGTTGAGGTGATTAACAATGTGGAGGTCCGCTCGTCTACCTGCGCGCCGATAAAAACGTTGTTGTTGCCGTGAACCCATTTCATTTGCGGATACCCGTCTGTGACCGACACGAAAGAGCTATCGCTATAAAAATCACTGAACTTATCCAGTGCGGCGCCGCGAGCAACTGGTTTTATCAGTTTTGCGGTAACGGTCGTGTATATTCCCCGGAAAAGGGGGAGAATATGGGGAATGAAAGTCACGGTAACGCTACCGCCTGTGATGCTTGAAAGGGCCTGCTCAATTTCCGGAGTGTGGCGGTGGTTAGGCGCCGCGTAGGCGAAGAAGTTTTTTTCCTTTTCAGCCAGCGCCACATCGCCATCAGCGTTCTTGCCCGCGCCGGAGATTCCGGAAACGGAGTTTACAATTATCGATCCAGTGTCGATCCATCCTTCGCCAATCACGGGCGCCAGCGCCAGGATCGCAGAGGTGGGGTAGCATCCTGGAACGGCGACAAGATCAGCGGTGGCTATTTTATCTCTGTTAATTTCCGGCAGGCCGTAAACGGCGCTTTCCAAATGTTCCGGGGCGGTATGCTCAACCTTGTACCACTTCTCATAGATGACCCGGTCTTTGAGACGAAAATCGGCTGACAGATCAAAAACCTTTATTCCGGCTTTTATCAATCCGGGGGTGATCGCCATCGATTTCGTGTGGGGCAAACATAAAAAGGCTGAATCAAAACGGTCAACGGAGGTTACAGCGTCGTGCCCCTCGATTTCAAGTAAAGCCGATTCGGCGAATTCCGGGAACGCCTGCGCCAGAGTTTTTCCTTTTAAAGCGTCAGACGTGGCGACGGTGATATCGACATCCGGGTGGCTTAAAAGAATTTTAATAAGCTCCTGGCCTGTGTATCCCGAAGCTCCTATAACTGCAACTTTAATCATGTTCGTGTAACATTCAGGTAAAAAAGTTAAAACTGCGTCCACCTGCCTTAGCTAAGCCGGACGACTTTATAAACCGTATGATACACCACGCGGCCTGGATTTACGTATACACGAAAACGCAAACGGTTCGCTGATGTTTGTGAAACTAAAATGAAAAACTTAACGCTGACTAAGCTTAAAGCCTGGAGAACTGGAAGCTTGCTTGCCAGGCCCAACGCCCTGGAAAACTGAAAACCGATCAGGCTTAACGCTGGGGAAACTTAACGCGCAACGTTTAACGTTTGGAGAACTGGAACCGTTTCCTGGCGCCTGGCTGGCCCGGTTTTTTCCTCTCCTTGACCCTGGAGTCGCGGGTGATGAGCCCTGCTTTTTTGATTGCGGCGCGAAGGGTGGAGTCGTATACGAGCAGAGCTTTGGCGATGCCGTGCTTTAGCGCGCCCGCCTGTCCGCTCATGCCCCCGCCTTTGATGGTGCAGACCACATCCATCTTGTCCGACATGTTCGCTATTTGTAGCGGCTGGCGGATCAAATTGTCAAAAATGTCGCGTTTGAAATATTCTTTCGCGTCCCGTTTGTTCACGGTGATTTTCCCTTCGCCCGGCATAATCCAGACTCTGGCGGTTGAAGATTTACGCCGCCCTGTGGCGTACGTTTTGTTTGCGTCTTGTCTTGCCATGATTATTTAAAACTCCAGAGTGACCGGTTGTTGCGCCGCATGGGGATGATCCGATCCAGGATAAATTTTCAGTTTTTTTATCGAGGCCTGGCTCAATTTGTTTTTAGGGAGCATTCTTATCACGGCCTTTTTAATTACCTCTTCCGGTTTTTTCTCAAGCATCTCCCGCAGAGTAGCCGACTTGAGGCTCCCGATATAGCCAGTGTGTTTGTAATAGATTTTCTGGTCGAGCTTGTTACCTGTCAGTTTCACTTTCGACGCGTTTATCACCACTACAAAAGAGCCTGTGTCCACATGTGGTGTATAGGTAGGCTTGTCTTTCCCCCGCAGGATATTTGCGATCCGGACAGCCATTCTGCCCAGAATCATTTTCTCGGCGTCCACGATATACCACTTGCGATCCTGGATCGGGAAATCGGCTGGTTTGGCCGAATATGTTCTCATTACCGGTTTCATAAGTTACTAACTCTAAATTACATATTTTGCGAATTGATTATTTTGTATTTTTACGCCTCAATTGTCAATATTTATAAATCGAATATGGCAAAAAACAGGTGAAAAAAGAAATGAAAAAGAGAAATCAGGACAAAAAGCTGTTTACAGCCGGTTTGCGGCGAATCTCATCAGGGTATTACAGGCGAGCCGGAGTCGTCAGCTGGATTATTTTGAAACCCAGACAAGCTTTGCCAGAACCCAGCCCTCGTCGCCATCCGGGGCTTTTACCTTAAGCCAGCCATTTTTTTCATCGGTCACCTTGAACAGGTATCCTTTTTCGACAAAAAATACGATGCGTGTATTCGTGCCAGGCCCTTTTCGGATGTTTGCTTTTTTGTTGGTTACTATGGCGGCGGCGCCCTTTCCTATCACCTGATCGCTTACCCAGGCCACATCCCCATCGTGATCGCGCGCGGCGTACCATCCCTTGTACTTGGCCAGATATTCAAGAGGCGTGTAACGGGGAGACTCCCAGAGGATCTGATAATTCGTTCCGGGACCGGATCGAAACCTTGCGTTATCTTTTTCTACATAAATGCTTTCCGCAAATAGAGGCGCGGCTGAAAACAATAGTATGACCAGAGCCGATATCAGGCGCGATAGTGTTGTGGACATTTTTTCTAATTCCCCCTGGGAGGATTCCTTCTGCGCCCTTTTCTCACTCTTCTGGGCCGTTTTCCCTCCGGCTTTTGCTCTCCCACTGATCGCGGCTTGTTATTTCGATTTTGTGGAGAAGACGACTCCGCCCCGGATATTCTCGATCCTGTACGAACCAGCCTTCCCCTGGATCTGCCTGGCGTCTCAACCTTTCTGGAAATGGCGGTCGTATCTTTGGGGCCGGACTTCGGTTCTTTTTGCTCGCGGGTTTGAGACGGATGCGCAGGTTTGTCTGCGATCTTTCTGGGGCCGGGTGTCTTCATCTGGTTTAATTCCAGCACATTATATTCTTTTTTCACACCATCATCGAAAACTATGCCGACCTTTTCGTCCAGAATACTCATCTGACATACCTTTCCGCATTTTCCATCTGGCGTTTCCACCATTTTCCCCATTTTCGGGAAATGTTTTTTAAGTTTTTTATAAGTCGCGTGTTCATACGCAAGACAGCACATCAGCCTGCCGCAGACCCCGGATATTTTTTCCGGACTCAAAGACAACATCTGGTCTTTTGCCATACGTATAGAAACAGGGGTGAAATCGCTTAAAAATTTGGAGCAACATAACTCCTCTCCGCAAGGCCCGCAACCGCCCAGCATCCGCGCCTCGTCCCGAACGCCTATCTGGCGCATTTCCACCTTTACGCGGGTGAAATTAGACAGATCCTTAACCAGTTCCCTGAAATCGACCCTGCTTTCGGCGGTGAAATAGAAAAGCGCCTTTCGCCCGCTGAAAGTGTACGAAACCCTTGAAAGGCTCATCTTCAAATCGAGCTCGTATATGCGCTCGCGGCAGAAGGTCAGAGCCGCCTTCTCTTTTTTGGCGTTGGCCTTTGTCTTGCTAATATCGTTTTGTGTGGCGGCCCTGATAATTTTGCCTAACGGTTTTTTCTTCTCGCACACCAGTCTGTAAGGCCGACGGGCGAGGGAGACGGCGCCGAACTCTGGCTGGTTGTCATCTCCCACCACACACAGGTCGCCCACTTTAAGGTCGTTGTTGTTCCAGTAGTAGTCGCCGATTTTGCCGCCGGAGTTTATGGTGACGCTTATTATGAAATCGCGTCCAGAGTTGTCACTCCCGGCTGAAGACGCAGAGCGACCGGAGTCTTCAGGGATGTTTTGCATATCGTTCATTTTGACGTTAAAACCTTTAGCTATTTTTCCCGCATTTCCATAAGAAGCAGGCTCATCACAAGTAGCGGATTAATGTTCCATTTTCTGGCTGATATCATTTCATCGGCCAGGTCGTAACTTTTAAAAAGCTCGCGGACAGAATAGTTCCTTGCCGCCTTTTCTATATCGACTGCTATGTCCTTATTTATCAAGTTATCATACTTTCCAGCAAGTTTCACGACCAGCATGTCCCGGATAAGCTCCTGAAGCGCCGGGAGGAGACGGTCGGCCCTTTTGCGGTTGGCCTTTTTATCAAGCGTATGGGCGATGTTATACAACGCGCCCACAGACGCCGAGAGCGAGCTTTCCAGCATGCCGATCGCTTCGGCCCTCACCTTTTCATCATCCTTAAACATATCGGCCATTCCGGGCGACCCCTTCGACAAAGCAGACGCCAAACGAGCCTGATTTTCGTCCATGCCTCTTCGTTCCATAAGAAACCTTGTCATCTCCCCGAACGGCACAGGGCGGAACCTTATAATCTGGCAACGGGAGATGATGGTCGGCAGTTGCGTGTTCAGGTTGGCCGCTATCAATATCAATATCGTGTCGCCGGGCGGCTCCTCCAGCGTTTTTAAAAAAGCGTTGGCCGCCTGGGTATTCATTTTGTCAACACCGTCGAGGATGACTATTTTTCTTTCAGCCTCGTATGGTTTGTAAGCAAGGCTTGCAATCAGTTCGCGGATATCCTCTATGTTTATCTCCTCTTTTGTCTTGTTTTTGTGGACTGCAGGCTTGATAAATTTAAAGTCGGGGAAACTGCCCCCCTTCATTTTTACGCAGGGTACGCATATCCCGCAGGCGTCGTTCGCCTCGCAGGCGTCGTTATTGATAGAGGATTGGCAAAAAAGAGCGTTCGCAAAAGCCAGCGCCGCAGTTCGCTTGCCGACCCCTTCCGGCCCGACGAAAAGGTAAGAGTTGACCGGCTTGCCGGGAGGCAGGGCCGATTTCAAGACCGTAAGAGCCGCCGCCTGCCCGATGATTTCAGAAAGTTTAGTCATTGAGTTATAAATAATTCAGTGGATTTGTTATTGCTGAATTATAATATCACGAACGTATGGCGGTCTTTTCCGTCATAAATCGTAAATTT